>OOGD01000049.1_pt1 | contig 30839 bp, 33 predicted proteins | sample 1670381 | NCBI WGS metagenome assembly OOGD01 (sample SAMEA98146918, study PRJEB22522) | marine metagenome | biome: marine biome; feature: marine water body; material: sea ice | place: Arctic Ocean | collected 14-Sep-2015 | depth 1.3 m | reverse complement strand
GATGGGCTAGGAGATTGTTATAAGAGACAGCATGATGGTTAATGCCTTAATAAACGGCAACAAAATATTATGTTGTGGAAATGGTGGTTCAGCGGTGAGTGCTCAACACTTTTCGTCTTTGTTGTTGAATAAATTTGAACGTGAAAGACCTAGCTTGCCTGCATTGGCACTAACTGCAGATGGAGCGACATTATCGTCAATAGCAAACGATTTTACATTTGATGAGGTATATTCAAAACAAGTTAGCGCATTAGGCCAAGCAGGTGATATTTTGTTTGTTATATCCACCAGTGGCAATTCACATAATATCATCAAAGCTATGGAAGCTGCCCTGAGTCGCGATATGACCATAGTGGCTTTAACTGGTATGGATGGAGGGCAAATGGCTGGATTACTCAGCCAGCATGATGTGGAAATCCGTGTACCTTCGAATAGAACCTCACGAATTCAAGAGGTTCATTATTTAGTGGTACATAGTCTTTGTGAAGGGATCGACAACTGTTTATTCCCCGAAAATTTTCAGGAGTAGTTGATGTCAAAATCAAAAAAAGTTTATTTGTCTTTATTACTATTAACCACATTGTTATTACAAAGCTGTGCAGGTTTGATTATAGGTGCTGGGATGGGTGCTGTATCTATTGCACATGATAGACGCACAATAGGTACACAGGTTGACGATACAACATCAGCCAGTCGTATTTCTATTGCACTGTCCAGTGATAACGCTTTAAAAGAACAAACTAACATAACAGTACAGGTTTTTAACGGAACCGTTCTGCTTGTTGGTCAAGCACCTACGCAAGAACTTTTGCAACAGGCGCAAAAACTGGCCTCGTCAGTGCAGAACATCAAAAAATTACATAACCAAATACGTTTAGGTATGCCAATACCTGCGAGCACAGTGGCACATGATGTATGGCTCGCCTCAAAAATAAAAACTAAATTGCTCGCTGACAAACGAATCGATGGCTTACACATCGAAATAGAAGTCGAAAATGGTGAAGTGTTTTTAATGGGATTAGTCAGTGAAAAAGAGTCAATTATTGCAATAGATATCACACGTAATATCAAAGGTGTAAAGCAAGTAATCAAAGCTTTTGAGTACACATAATCTTAATGTTTAAGTCGAAAAATATGTCTGACTGATATGTTATTAAAAAAAAGCGCTAGATAAGCGCTTTTTTTTGATTAAGAATTTTAGAACCGCTATTTAACAACTGTTAATGTGGGTTTACCTTTCTTAGGCTTTTTTTCGTTGTCATCTGTTACAAGCTTTTCCTCAACTTCGCCAGAATCGATGTTTTCCTCGACAGTAAATACCGTACCCGCACCATTTTCTTTGGCATAGATAGCTAACACCGCAGGGCAAGGAACGACTATATTCCTTGGTACACCGCCAAAACGCGCATCAAACATGATGTTATGCAAACCTAATTGCAAGTTACCAGAAGATGCTGGCGACATGTTTAATACTATCTGCCCGTCTTGAACAAACTCTTGTGGTACTTGAGTACCAGCATAATGAGCATCTACGACTATGTAAGGAGTGAGATTGTTATCTACAATCCACTCGTAAAATGCTCGTAATAAATATGGCTGATTAGGGGTCATGTACGCTTACCCATTATAACGGGTTGTGTATTTCGCGTTCTTGATCAGTCAATGATGCTATGAAAGAAGGCCTTTCAAAAATACGCTTCATATAAGCTTTCAAGTCTTTGCTGCCAGTACCAGTCAATTCAATGCCCAGTGCAGGTAAACGCCACAACAAGGGAGCTAAATAACAATCAACTAAACTGAATTCTTCACTCATAAAGTATGGCGTTTCAGCGAACAAAGGAGCCAGTGATAAAAATGCTTCACGTAGTTCGTTACGAGTGGATTCTAAATCACCCTTTTTAGCCATGATTTTTTCAGCCAACACATACCAATCGTTTTGAATGCGGTGCATAGTTAAACGGCTTTGTCCGCGAGAAACTGGATATACTGGCATCAATGGTGGATGAGGAAAGCGCTCATCTAAGTATTCCATAATAATATGCGAGTTATATAACACCAATTCTCTATCAACTAAAGTTGGCACGGTGCCGTAAGGGTTTAACTCAAGAAGATCTTCTGGTAACTCCACGGGGTCAATAAAGCTGATTTCTACGCCTACACCTTTCTCGGCTAACACTATGCGTGCTTGGTGACTGTATATATCTATCGTGTCTGAAAACAACGTCATAATTGAACGTTTATTGGCGGCTACAGCCATTTAAATATCTCCTAAATGTCATACATAAACGCACTGTACATTTGGCATCTATGCTTTGGTCTTAGAATAGTGATTAACAGGTTAGTCAACTAATCAAAAACGGGCTAAAAAGGGGCATATAGCCCCTTCCAAAAAATTTTGCGGATTATACACCAAATTCAAAACAAAGTTTTGTTGATTTAGTGAACATCTCTCCAATAATCTTTCTTAAGTAAATAAACCAAAACTAACAATACCAATAGGAATATCATAACCCAGCGGCCAATGTCCTCGGACTGTAAACGTGAAGGTTCTCCGATGTATACTAAGTAATTAACTAAATTTAACACTGCAGTGTCAAACTCAGCTGCACTTAGTTCACCAGAACCGTCCGCTTTGATGCCCACGTAACGGTCGACCATCTCACCATCCACTAGCATTTTTTCAGATGTTCTACTTGGCACACCTTGAAGCTCTTGCAGCACATGTGGCATACCAACTTCTGGGAATACTAGATTGTTTACGCCAAAAGGACGACTGTCATCTGTATAAAAAGTTCTTAAATAAGTGTAGATCCAGTCCGCACCACGAACTCGGGCAACCAATGTTAAATCAGGAGGTGGTGCCCCAAACCACTTGGCTGCAGACTCGCTAGGCATTGCATTCTTAATATGATCACCCGGTTTTTCTCCAGTAAACTGTAAATTTGCTTGTCCAATCTCAAGAGGTATACCTAAGTCGTCAAAGGTGCGTTGATAGCGTTGATATTGAGTTTGATGACAACCTAAACAGTAATTCATAAACATCTGCGCACCCGATTGCAATGATGCCTTATCAGTCAAATCGTATTCGGCTGTATCAAGATGTACATTACTTCCGGCAGCCATAACACCTGAAGATAACATCAAAGATATTACAAGAATAATTCGCTTCATTCTGTAATCCTCATAGGTACCGGCTTGGTTTTCTCATTCTTACTGTATATAAACAACAACACAAAGAAACCAAAATACATAATGGTAGCAATTTGAGATGCAGTAATTTTCCATGCTTCTTGAGGTGTTCCGCCTAAATAACCAAGAAAGATAAATACTGCTGCAAAAGTCAGTAGATTCCAGGTATGTAGGCCACAACGGTAACGCCAAGATTTCACTTTACCTCTATCAATCCAAGGTAATAAGGCTAAGAAAATAATAGCTGAGAACATAGCAATAACGCCGCCAAGTTTATGCGGTACAGCTTTCAAAATCGCATAGAAAGGTGTGAAATACCATACAGGGAAAATATGTTCAGGTGTCTTCAACGGGTTAGCAATCTCAAAATTTGGGTGCTCCAAGAAATATCCACCCATTTCTGGATTGAAAAACATTATGTAGCAAAATACTAGTAAGAAAACTGCAAATCCAACGAGATCTTTCAGCACTATATGAGGAAAGAAAGGCACTATGTCATCGAGGATGTCATATTTCTGAGTATAGTATTCATGGATCTTATACTTTGTTTTTTCTGATTCGCTAAGGGAACCTTTCTTGCGTTTAACGTCGGTTCCATCTGGGTTGTTCGAACCCACTTCGTGCAACGCTACTATATGCAAGAACACTAATATCACTATAACTAAAGGTAACGCAATAACATGCAAAGCAAAGAAGCGGTTAAGCGTAGCCCCAGAAATAACGTAATCACCTTGTATCCAAATAACTAAATCTGGACCAATAACAGGAATGGCACTAAATAAAGATACAATAACCTGCGCTCCCCAGTAGGACATTTGCCCCCAAGGAAGTACATAACCCATAAAAGCTTCGGCCATAAGTGCTAGATAAATAAACATACCAAACAGCCACAGTAACTCACGCGGTTTTTGATAAGACCCGTAAATCATACCTCTGAACATGTGTAAGTAAATAACAATAAAAAATGCCGATGCCCCAGTACTGTGCATATAACGAAGTATGTAACCGTATTCAACATCACGCATGATGTATTCCACTGAAGCAAATGCTTCTTCAGCAGTTGGCGTATAGCTCATAGTTAGCCACACACCAGTTACTATCTGATTAACTAATACTATTGTTGCCAAAAATCCAAACATATACCAAACATTCATATTTCTGGGTGCGGGATATTGAATGGCATGCTGGTTAGCAACACGCATTATTGGGAGACGATACTCAATCCAGCCCATCAAATTTTTCATCATATTATGCTGCCCCCTCTTCGGAACCAATCAAAATGGTATTATCGTTGATATACATATATGGCGGTACGACAAGGTTGAGCCCTGCTGGTACATTTTGAAAAACTCGTCCTGCCATATCAAATTTTGAACCATGACAAGGACAGAAAAATCCTTCTGGCGAGCCCTCAACGTACTCTTCAAATGCGCCATCTTTCAAATGTTGTGGTGAACATCCTAAATGTGTACAGATTCCCACTAATACTAAATATTCTTCTTTTAAAGAACGATATGGATTTTTGGCAAATGTTGGTTGTTGTTCCTCATCAGAGTTCGGGTCTTTAAGCTGCTCATCAAAGCTTGCTAATGAAGCCAACAATTCTGGTGTTCTGCGAGCAATCCATACGGGCTTACTTCGCCAAATAACTCTAATCAGCTGTCCTGGCTGGATTTTACTGATATCTGCTTCAACATCCGCACCAGCAGCTTTCGCTTTGATACTAGGGTTCCAGGATGCGATAAAAGGCACTGCAGCACCGACTACACCGATACCACCAACAACAGAAGTAGCGACCGTCAAGAATCGGCGTCTATTACTATTTACTGGTTGGTTTTCGGTTTTAGACGAATCATGCGCATCTAAAGATACATTGCTCATCCACTAATCTCCGAGGGTTAATTTGAATGATACTTCACATTTTGACTGACATACACATGATACGCGATTCAAGAAATAAAGTTTTTCTATTAACCGAAAATGATAAAAGAAAACCCACATAAAAGACAAGGAAATTGTCATTAAAATGAAGAATTACTAATACTTAACAGTTATTTTAGGGAAAATGGTTCATATTAAATATTATTGTACAAAACACAGCCAATAAAAAACCCAGCAAAGCTGGGTTTTTGAACATTATCGTCGTCGTACAATTAACGTTTAGAGAATTGAGGACGCTTACGTGCTTTGTGAAGACCCACTTTCTTACGCTCAACTTTACGTGCGTCACGAGTAACAAAACCCGCTTTGCGTAATGCTGGACGAAGAGTTTCGTCAAATTCCATCAATGCACGTGTAATACCGTGACGAATCGCACCAGCTTGACCACTAATACCACCACCGGCGACGGTGACGTAAAGGTCAAACTTCTCAGTCATCTCAACTAATTCTAGCGGTTGACGCACGATCATACGTGCAGTCTCGCGACCAAAAAATATATCAAGAGGACGTTGATTTACTATTATATTGCCACTGCCTGCACGAAGAAAAACACGAGCTGTGGAACTTTTGCGTCGGCCAGTGCCGTAATATTGATTATCTGCCATCTGTAATGCTCCTTAAAGTTCTAAGACTTGTGGCTGCTGAGCAGCATGATTATGCTCAGGACCAGCGAAGACTTTCATTTTGCGGAACATATCGCGTCCAAGTGGACCTTTAGGCAACATACCCTTAACCGCTTTTTCAATGATCATCTCTGGTTTAAAAGCTTGTAACTTCTCAAAGGTAGTATCTTTAAGACCGCCTGGATAACCAGAATGAGAATAGTAAATTTTGCCCTTGGCTTTATTGCCAGTGACAGTGACTTTCTCAGCGTTGATCACAACTATGTAATCACCAGTATCCACATGAGGTGTGAATTCTGGCTTATGCTTGCCGCGTAAGCGGATAGCAATCTCAGTCGCTAAGCGACCAAGAGTTTTGTCTGCGGCGTCAACCACAAACCATTCACGTTTTACCGTTTCTGGCTTTGCAACAAAAGTTTTCATTTTAAAATACCCGAAATATATAAATAATCGTTACGTTGGTTTTATGCTCGGTATTTTACCACCGACTGCTACACAAAACCGCTAAAAATCAATACCTTGACCCCTTCGAGTCGTATGATTCATCCGCTTTCCCACAAGCGGGGGCAACTGGGCAGGGCGCGAATTATACAGATGTTAAAAGAAAACGCGAGCGTAAATTTTGAGCTTTTTATTAATTTGCAGGCTTTTAGCCGATGTTTAACGTTTGGGCACTAAAAGAGCAGGATCTAATCTTTCCTTAAACCAATTAATTCGCCAATCTAGGTGTGCACCTGTCGCACGGCCAGTAGCACCAATTTCAGCGACTAAATCACCTTGTTTAACTGAGGTCCCTGCCACTACATGACCTTTACTTAAATGTAAGAAAGTAGAAGATACACCATGCCCATGATCGATAATCATAGTACCGCCAGAATAATACATATCCGCGACAAACAAAGTCACAATCCCGTCTGCAGGTGCATATACAGGTGAGCCTGTGGGTGAGGCCACGTCTACGCCAAAATGAGGTCGTTTAGGTGTGCCGTTGAATACTCGCTGACTTCCATACACTCCACTAATAGGTCCAGCAGCCGGCCATATAAAATCTTGATAAAAATCGCTACGGTCATCATTCAAGGTTCGAGCGATGGCAACTTGCCGATTATCACGTTTGATCCGCTCGCTCACTTCTTTTGGAGGGCTAACATATTGACTAGGAATACCTTCGATTTTCTGAATGTTATAAGTTCTAACCTGCAGCTTTAGCAGCTTTACGTGGAGTTCACCTTTATTATCTAACCACTTAATTTGCGGCGTTAATTTGGCGTCTCGACCAAATCCAAAAGCGAAGTATCCATCCGCTGATATTTTAAGTGGTATGTCGTTCAGCCAAACTTGATGGCCAACTGGGACTTGCCCCCTAATTAGACTACCTTGGGTCATTTCGCCTTTGAGTTGAAGCTCACTAGCAAAAACTGAGAATGTTAAGAAACACAAAATAACCACAAAACTTACTGAAATTGGTCTACGCAAAAGCGATTGCTCCTTTACCGACTCCTTCATAAGCCAAAACTTTAAAGTCGCTATTGTTGTCTAAACGTTTATGTTCGTCTGCCATGAACTGCGCTAAACATTCTACTGTTGTATCTGTATCAATCATTTCTGATTCTTCTTTTGGAATAGCTAATTCAAATCTACCCTGTGAAGATTCATAGGCAAATATATTGTGCTGTTTAGCGTCCCCATTAAGCATGGAAAAAACTGTTTTACTGGCGTCTACAATATCTTCACTTGATCCAATATAAATATCACACCAACGATTAGCCCAATATTCTTGCCATTTGATGCTTTCTTGCTGATTTTCAAATACAACCACTTTAGAGCGGTGACCATGGGCGATACGTTGGCAATTACCATCATGCTTTTTAAGCCCGTGGGTGTAGTGATAAAAAGGTGTATTGATGATCTCTGTGCGCAAATTAAGTTCAATACCCACCACATTTTCTGGTAGGTGAGTGGCAATTACATTTTTAAGATAATCACTCACTGAAGGCATAGTGACATTTTGTGAATACACAAATGCATAAGCTTCGGCTGGGCAATTTAAATGAATAGACTTATTATCAGGCCGAATAAAATCAACTTTTACTCTGTCAGATTTCTTATCATGTTCAACATGGCTATATTTGTGTTCCACTGGGACTAGCAGTTTATGATCGATATATTCGTCTATAAGCTGTTTCAGTTGTTTTTTAACTTTACCAAAGTCCAACACCATGCTTTCTTCATTTAAATCACCGCTTAGGATCACGTCTACTATCCAACTTTCACCGACCATGCCTCGCTCTGGGCAAAGGTAAGAAAAATCCATTACGGTCAAATCATTAACGAATAATTGCATAAAAAATGTATATGTCCTGTTTTGTGAAGAGTTTATATAAGGTTAGTATAAAGATTACTTGCAAGATGTCAGCTTTGTGACTTCAAAAGTTGATCTTTCAAGTTAGGTGGAATACCTCTAATCATCAAAGTATCAGAGCCCGCATCATAACTCACCCGCTCACCCAGTAATTTGCGCTCAAAACTGAGTGAAATACCTCCACCCTGTCCACTAAACTTTGCCAATGTTTTTAGGACGCTTCGGTCAGCTTGAAACTGTTCTTCCAATGGTAACTCTGCGCCTTGGTTAAATTCTTCAAAACTAACATGATCGCTGGGTAGCTTTGCAGCCAATTCTTGTATTTGAATATCCTCGCCTAGCTCTAGTTTTTCTTTATAATAATCGGAAACTGTTTCTCGGGCTTGATTTTTCTCTTGTGGGTCTAGCTGTTCAGCTGACAAAAAAGCATCCACAGTAGTTAATAACTGTTTATTTTGTTGCTTAACATCGACTAACTCTTCACAACCAATAAAGTGCATAAAAAAATCTGACACTTTGCGCCCCATGCGACCTTTGATAAAACTAATATAGCGATGTTGCTCTGCGCTCACTGCTAGTTGCGTCAGATCAATCCTAACCGCTAATTGCATTTTAGCTAAGTCTAGATGATCACTACTAGTTAGCTCTAAATCTCGGTTTATTTCGACATGTTCTTTAGTGTTGATGATGGCTATCATCAAATAGTCAGTTGCTAAAAACTGGTAATGACTAAACAACACAAACCCTGTTTCGAGAGTGCCGGTATCAATCAAAGATTTTTTCAGCATCTCACTAGCTTGGATACTAAACTCGACGAAGTCTTGCTTTTCGGACTGCATATCTTCAAGCAGCGTTTTAAATGTCGATATGTGGGGTGTTTGTGTTTCAGCTGAGGGCTCTTTATTAGCTGAGGGCTCTTTATCAGCTGAGGGCTCTTCTTGAATTAACGTATCACGGCTCACACTGACTATCTCGGCGTTTTCAGTCACAAACGCGCCTACCCCTTTACTGGGTTTAGTATTAAAAGCGTGATTTATTTGTTGAGCTAAATTTTCAATTTCTGGACTCACATTAAAGCAACTGGCTCGAGGCACTAAAACGAGTTCCTGTTGTTGATTAACGGCTAACTGGTGTACAACAAAATGATGGATTAACGCACTCACATTTTTTCCTTAACAAAAATAAATTAAATTTAGTCGGTAACTTGTTGGTTTATTCGCATTTTATGTAGACCATTGTTACTATCATTAAATATTAGAAGTTAGAAATTTCCGAGCTAAGCAACATGCCACAACAATCCAAATACTCTGACAGCCAATTTGAAGCCATCATGCATGACATCATTATTGCTTTAGAAAAAAATCAAGCTAACCGAGACCTTTCACTTATGGTGTTAGGTAATGTCGTTACTAATATTTTCCACCAGCAAGTCCCAGAGAACCTTCGCAAACAAATGGCTGAGCAGTTTACACAAGTACTCTTAAAAAGTATCAATGGAAAATAAAAAAGGTTCACAGGATAAATGATTCTTTCAGAAACTCCGCGCCGAAAATTAGTCACCCAATTAGTTAATTGGGGTCATTGGTTTGCACTGCTTAATATTATTATTGCAGTGACTATTGCCGCCATTTACATCCTTAATTCTCCCGCCCCTGGATCATCTTTAGGGACATTTTACTTATTTACTAATTGGGTCAGTCACATTGGATTTTTGACATTTTTTGGTTTTGTCATCCTTATTTTACCACTTTGCTACTTAGTACCCAATGCAAAAGCTGTGAAGGCCTTAAGTTCAGTATTGGCAGCTTTAGGTTTGGCATTGTTAGCTTTTGATGCATTACTTTATAACAAATATGGCGTGCACCTTAGTGTTAACTCAGCAGAACTTATCCGTAACGAAACACAAACGGCCTTTGCTCAATTTGGTTGGCAACAATGGGGATTTTTGCTTCTGCTATTTGTGGTCTGGTTATCATTTCAATTAATTGTTGCGAATGCATTATGGCAACGTATTAGTAGATTACAAAAACGCAAATTGGGTTTACCTATTAGCAGTTTTTTTGTCAGCTGCTTTGTTGCCAGCCATGCCATGCATGTTTGGGCCGATGCTAACCTGTACCAGCCAATCGTGCAGCAAGATAATATGTTTCCTCTATCATATCCAGCCACAGCTAAAACATTGATGGCCAGATATAGTTTACTCGACATAGAAGACTATCAGCAGCGCAAGGCTCTGCAGTTTAATAAAACAATGAAAGGTATTGTTTACCCGGCTGAACCAGTTTATTGCTCAGTAGACAATACTAAGAAAGTATTATTGTTATCAGTTGTAGATGGGGAAATGCCGATTTCAACGGTAGGTTTATCTGAGTTTGAACAACATTACTTGCTACAGTCCTCTTTGAAGAACGGTATCACGACAGTTTTATACGGATTACCTGAGCTGTACCATGGTGCTTTACAAAATTATTCACCATTATTACTTCAATTGCCCAGCTCAATGGGACTGAGTGTGTCATTGTATCTTAACGATATCAGTAATAATCGGCTGACCACTTATCAGCAAGAATGGCAGCAATTTAAGCAAAATATATTTAATACTTCTAGCAACCTATCCATCGGTTTTGTTGAAGTAAAGCAATTAGATGAGCTTCTAACACCAAATGTATTAGCGCAATATCAAATAATTGTTACTGACCTCGCTAATCAGAGTGAGTTAAAAAATTCATTACTGACTAACATTAATATTAAAAAATCGATGGCCAGCCTAGAAGATGTAGCACCCACCGCCTTAAATTTGTTGGGCTGTAAAGCAAACCCCGCGACATATAGCACAGGTAATACCCTCACTCAGAAAAGTAACCTCAATTACATTGTCAGCACTCAAGGGAGTAAAGTGTTATTACTAACCAACAATCAACGAATTGAGATAATGAATAATGGCAATGTACGTGTATTTGACCTGGAAACAGGCGATGAAGCATTTAGTCAGGTAGACCCCAATATTCTAAGCCAAGGGATTAAACATCTCAGTCGCTTTTCGGCTAAGCGTTCAATCAAACCTTTATAACTAACTTTTCTGGGGTTTTCTGACTCTCCTAATTGTTACTGTCTTCGGACCGCTCTTGACATAAGAGCTTCGCTGCTCAACTGATTTTGACGAGCTTTAGGTCAATTTTTCATTTCTGCATTGACATAATATTAAAAGCACTCTAATGTAAATGATAATCGTTATCATTTACATTAGAGTGCTTTATGTCTTTAGATTACTGCTTTACTTTCTCCGCTGTTGAAATATCTGTTCGTTATGGTGATGGCGATTGCAATACCCGTGACGGAGACATCATAAATTGCTACGTGCATATGGGATTAGCACGAGCCAAAAGCCACTCCTGCATAGCGGCTGTGCAGCATGGGCACATGCGCGTTATCAATACTTTAATTGATGCCATGTGCGATCACTGCCTTTCAAGCGTTTGGCGTCAACAATGTTATCGCTATATAAAACGATTCTTGCCGCTACTATACGAAATGTTGGACCCTCAACAATACCAGCAAAAAGTCCAAGAAATTCAAACCTTACACACTTATTACTTTGAAGATAATCACAGTAAATATCAGCCCACTTGCACTAAACAATCTCGTCAGCTTAGTGTCAAAAAACGACCTTAAATTAACAATGTTTAATAGGAGTTTGTCATGACAGAATATAAATATATTTGTCCTAATCATAGATTTTGGGTCGATTCACACCCCAAAGAAGCGTTTGCTAGCGTTCAGCAGATGACCAAGCTAGCTGAACATTTGCTACAAAAAAATCAACCCAACAAAGCAATACCCTTTTTAGGTACCGCGTTTGAAACAGCGGAAATCATTTTTGATAAACGTCTAGAGTCGCCACAGCTCACCATTAGTTTAACTTCGTTAGCCATTATGTTGGCACATGCCTACGCCTCAACTAACCAAATTGAGGCAGCCAGCGCGTTACTGCAACATCTAAGAAGTAAAATGAAATGTGCTATTGACTGTGCTTTAGGCTATGCCACAAAAGTGGCCTTTTTTGAGCATTGTTCTAGGGCTATCACTGAGGCTAACAGCGACATCATATTAACTGCTGCAGCATCATCAGTGAAAACTAGTTCGAGGTTACAGATCCATTAAAATCAACTTAAAAGCTTGACTTATTGTTAATACGATCAATAATGAGAATCATTATCATTATCATTAAATGGATTAAACATGAACAAATCTTCAATCTCCCTAGCTTTGCTTCTAGCATTGTCTCTTTCTGCTTGCGTAGACGATGGGGATGACGGTACTCAGGGTGTTGATGGCACTGACGGCGTATCAGGAACAAATGGTATTAACGGTGTAAGCAACTTTGTTACTCGAACCGATGTGATCACATCAAATGCAAACATCGCCTATGCCGCTTATGCCGATTCATTAATCTCAGTCCAAACTATGCGCGATACACTCGCCACTTTTATTGCACAACCTACAGAAGCTAACTTCAGCAGTGCTAAAAAATCTTGGTTAGCATCTCGCGAACCTTATGGTCAAACCGAAGTTTATCGCTTTAGAGCCGGTCCAATTGATGCAGTATTAGCCGATGGCTCAATGGGTGAGGATGGCGATGGTCCTGAAGGCCGAATCAATGCATGGCCCTTAGGTGAAGCAATTATCGACTATGTCGCGGTTGTAGTTGACGGTGACTCTGGCCCAGAAAGCGCAGCTAATGCATTAAGCGGTAACGTTATTGCTAATACTGCTGACTATCCAATTATAGATGCCCAAACCATTCAAAGTGTGTCTGAATTTGGTGAAGATGAAAGGAACGTGACGATAGGTTATCACGCAATTGAGTTTTTACTTTGGGGACAGGACTTAAACGAAGATTCGTCTGGTTCGGGAGATAGAGATTCAAGTGGCGGTCAGCGACCAGTAACTGATTTTTCTATCGCTTTAGGTGAATGTACCTCTGGTGACGTTGCGGTAACAGATGATATCTGTGCCAGGCGTGGCGATTATTTGTTAGCCGTAACCGACATATTAATTGCCGATCTAGCCATTATTGCTTCAGCATGGGAACCCAGTGCCGGTGTTCATTACAATGCATTTATTGCAGGTGGTGATCAATCATTAGCAAAAATATTAGAAGGAATGGGCCGCTTAAGTTATGGCGAGCTAGCCGGTGAACGTATCAATATTTCTTTAAAAACGGATTCACAAGAAGATGAACACTCTTGTTTTAGTGATAACACCCACAGAGATATCTTCTTAAATGCTAAAGGTGTTCAGAACTCTTTCAACGCCAGTTATACACGCATCGACGGTGAGCAAATTGAAGGCGCATCTATCTATGATTTAATGGTGGTTGAGGGTGAACATGAACTTGCCAATAACTTGCGTGCTTCACTAGAAGCGACCATGGCAGCCGCTGCAGTTATCGATACTAAAGCCAAAACAGGTACGCCGTTTGATGTGTTAATTCAACAAGGTATTAATCAACCTAATGTAGTTGCAGTCATCGACACATTGGTTAATCAGACTAATTACATCGAACAAGCCATTGTGGCTTTAGGTGTAACCACTAACGATTTACGTCAAGACACTGAAGAGCCTATTGGCAGCTAATTTGGCATAAAAGGGACTTTTTTTAATTGGGGCGGATGCGCCCCTTTGTCATTTCAAAAAAAGTGAAATATTTGGAAAGCATCATGAAAAGTACCACTAACAAACCACTTCAACCCTTCAAAGTTGCGGTGGTTTTAGTATTTTTAACAGCCTGCGGCGGCGGTAGTTCAGACAAAAAAGTCTCACTACCAGTTGTTGTAGCCCCCACACCAAATCCTGAGCCAGTACTCGACCATAGTGGTTTAACACCCCTACATGCCGACACTATCGATGATGCTGAATACTTGTCGGGTGGCGATGCTACCTTATTTATAAGTGATGAAGGTGCGTTTAGCACCCGACCCGATCCCATTGCTGATGATTTTACTTTAGACGGAAATTTTACCTCAGGTGATCACATTTTTAGAACCCCACACGAAGACGCGGGTCCTTTGCTTAACACCAGCAACTGTCAAGGTTGCCACTTAAACGACGGGCGTGGAGTGTTGCCAAACAGCATTGATCAGCCTTTTACTAGCATGTTAATCAAAATTGGCGATAGTTTAGGTGCACCAGATCCTATCTATGGTAATCAACTACAAACGTTTGCTGAACAAAGTTTTAGTACATCAGATTTTACTTCAGGATGGCCCAGCTATAATGGTTCAATTAATGGTGATGTGTTAGTGGGCGAGGCATACACTTATATCGAATTTGAAGAGATAACGGGTAATTATCCAGACGGCACAACTTATAGCCTACGTAATCCCGTCTACAAGACCAAAGATTTAAGTTTTGGCAATTTCACCACCGATATACATTTTTCTCCAAGAGTCGCACCCCAGGTCTTTGGTGTGGGTTTACTAGAGGCTATTCCTGAACAATACATACTCGCACTGGCTGATGACAACGACACCAACAGCGATGGCATTTCAGGCCGAGCTTCGATGGTCACCGACCTGTCTGGAAATGAAACCCGCCTTGGCCGTTTTACTTATAAAGGTCAGACTTCAAGTGTTCTTCAGCAAGGTGCCGCTGCTTATCAAGGTGATATTGGTATTACCAGCAGCCTATTCCCAGATGAATCTTGTACCGAAGCACAAACCGCATGTTTAGCTGTTGCCGAGCGAGAAAAAAAAGTGGGAGAGCAATACGACATCAGCGATTTAGAAATGGCTCAAGTCGAATTTTATAACCGTGTATTAGGTGTGCCCGCTAGGCGCGGATTCGATAGCAACAACGCACAATGGGATACCCACATAGCAGCAGGCCGTCAACAGTTTTTTGAAGTTGACTGTATTGGCTGTCATACCCCAAGACATGTCACTGGTAAAGCAGCAGGTAGTGTACTAGGAGAAATATCATTTAGTGGGCTGCAAGAAAATGCGGCACCTATCGAAATGTTATCCAACCAAACTATTTTCCCTTACACCGATTTGTTACTCCACGATATGGGTGGCAGTTGCGCTGTGACACGTGAAACAGCTGATGAGACAAGTTGTACAACAGGCGAAGAATGTATGTATGTGCAACGCTGCGACGGTTTAGCCGATGGCTTAACGCAAGGTATGGCATCGGGCTCGGAGTGGAAAACACCACCTTTATGGGGAATAGGCTTAGTACAAACTGTGAACGCTGCCGCGACTTTCCTCCACGATGGCCGCGCACGGACTATTGAAGAAGCGGTGTTGTGGCATGGTGGCGAAGCACAAAATAGTTTAACCGCCTTTAAACAACTTAGCAGTGCCCAGCGTTCGCAAGTACTGGCTTTTATTGAGTCACTTTAATGACTATCAATAAATGATAAACAATCGATATTGGCTCATCATTTTGATGACCTGCTTTACAAGCTGTAGCAAAGTATCCGTGCCCGATTTTGAGCAGGCAGAACACCTGCCAGCAGGTGGCATGACCGGAAAAGGTTTGTCTGATAGAAGTTTTGTACAAGTAGGCAGAAATGTAGACCGAAAACAGGAATTACTGTTTTGGACTGGTTTTTCGCTTTTTCGTGATCCTTGGGTCATCGCCCCTAGTTCGACTAAAGACAGGGATGGTCTAGGGCCATTATTCAATACCCGCTCTTGTATTAGCTGCCACTCTTTAGGTGGCAAAGGGCCTGCACCAGAGGAGGGTAACTCTAAACCAACTGCCTTGGTAATTCGCTTTGGCTCTGGTGAGGATGGACTTTTTAGCGATCCTATTTATGGCGATCAATTGCAACCTCGCGCCATCGCTATAACCCATAACAGCATTCAACCTGACTTATTGGGTGAAGCCAAATTGCAATTAGGTTATCAAGCAGTGTATGGCGAGTATGCGGATGGTACAACTTACATCTTGCGTCAGCCCACTTATCAACTCACCGACTTAGCTTATGGAGGTTTAGATAAACGTACTGTTCTTTCGCCGCGCTTTTCTCCAGTGATTTATGGTGTGGGATTGTTAGATGCGATTAGTGAACAAGACTTACTTGCCCAAGAAGATATTTATGATGCCAACCAAGATGGTATATCGGCCAAATACAACCGTGTACCTATTGCACCTTCAAGCCACAACACTGCTACTTTTCATCATTCAGTCGAAAACTCTGCAGGTACAAGCCGCTTAGGCATCGGCCGTTTTGGCCACAAAGCTAAACACCCCAGTTTGCATCAGCAAGTAGCAGCAGCGTTTAGGGATGATATAGGTATCACTAATACTTCCTTTGGTACTGAATCGTGCAGTACTGGGCAACCTAACTGCCAGGCGGCATCAGTTATTGGCGGCCATCAGTCGGTAGAAATTCCTGATAAGTTGTTGGACTTAGTCACTCAATTTAATCAGCTAATTGCTGTGCCCCCTGCTAGAAATTTAGACTCTGCGACAGCCCAACAAGGCCGAGAATTATTTTACAAAATAGGCTGCGAGTCCTGCCACACAGCCAGTTACACAACAGATGCAGAATATCCACACAAGAGCCTTGCCAATCAAACCATCTGGCCTTACACAGATTTGGCTTTACACGATATGGGCGCAGGTTTAGCAGATGGCGTTAACGAGTATGCTGCCAATGGCACCGAATGGCGTACCCCACCTTTATGGGGCATTGGTGCTAGAAAAAACATCCGCAGTGAAAACCTGTATTTACACGATGGTAGAGCCAAAACTGTCGCCGCAGCTATTTTATGGCATGGCGGTGAAGCGCACATTAGCCAACAAAACTTCATTCAATTAAATAAACAACAACGAAACGCATTGTTAGCGTTTTTAGATGCCATTTAGGAGCAGATATGCACAAACTTGTAGATTCTTTGACAAAACTGGCTTTAGCCACATCCATAAGCTTGGCATTAACCGCATGTGGTGGTGGTGGCGGTAGTGTTGGCGGTAGTCGTGGCGCCTCACCTGTGATCCCACCAGTGGTGGTTAACCTTATCCCAACTTCTACCTTAGAAGATCAATTCGCCTTATATTTAGTGGATTTAACAGATAAACACATTATTCCAAGTTATGCAGCCATGCAGACCGAAGCACAAACACTGAAAGATTCAGCAGATGTATTTTGTGCACTCTTATCGGCAAGCACCTCGGCAAGCACCTCGGCAAGCACCTCGACCACTAACTCGCCCAATAGCGCTGACTTAATAACGCTACAACAGGATTGGCAACGTTTTAATGGGGCTTGGCAACAAATTCAATGGTTAAAAGTAGGAGCCGTAGTGGAGGACGATCGCTTACTTCGTATCCAACTTTGGCCTGATGAAAATGATGCCGTTAGTCGTGGTGTTGATGCTCTGATTGCTGAACAATTTGTAATAACTGCCGAGTACGTGTCAGGCGAAAATTTGGGAGCGCAAGGCATACCAGCTCTTGAATATTTGTTATTTTCTGAAGTCGAGAGTGATTCTCTGCTAACGGCAACCGATCGACAAAAACGCTGCGAGGTAAGCAGCGCCATTGCAGAAAACTTATTGAACATGAGCACGGACATTACTGCTGAATGGCAAGCAACAGGAGGCAACTACCGGGCAGAGTTTGTGGCTGGTACAGGCGATTTCACTTCAGTCAAAAATACGCTAGAGGAGTTAACCACTAATTGGCTGCAACATATTGAAATTGTCGAAGATACTAAATTAAATGAAGTGTTAGGTGCTAGTTCACCGGGCAAGGCTCGCGATGCAGAACACTATTTAAGCGATAAGTCATTAGCCAGTATCAGCATCAATATTAACAGTTTTTTAAGTATCTATACTAACGATAACGGTTTGGGATTCGATGCAATCTTAGTTGACTTCCTAGAACAACAAAGCATCAACCAAGAGATCACTTCATCATTAACTACTATCGTCGCCCAAATTGAGCAAATCAATGAAAACTTTGATTCTTACGAAACGATGTTAGCTGATGCAGCAGGTCGCGAGGCATTGACAGACTTAGTCGCAGAAATGCGCGTGCTGATAGATCTTATAGACGTAACTTTCACACAAGCTTTAGATCTTAACCTTGGTTTTAACTCTTCTGACGGCGACTAATTTTTACCATGCAAATAACAACCACCAAAACCCAATATATTCAGCTATCTAGAGTCATGCTAGGCATCGTTAGCGCCCTAATGCTGCCAATAGCAAATTCGGCATCAGCCCAAAATGATGTAGACAAAAATGGGCAAAATAACATCGAAGATGTGATTCAGATTTTTGGCAACAAGCAGGCATTAGAAACGGCGACAGGATCAGGGTTTGTATTAAACAAAGCAGCCTTAGAGCAGTTTGAATTCGACGACATCCATCGTGTTTTACAAAGTGTGCCTGGGGTATATATCCGCGAAGAAGACGGCTACGGATTACGCCCGAATATCGGATTACGGGGAGCTACCAGCGAACGAAGTAGCAAAATAGCCTTGATGGAGGATGGTGTATTAATTGCGCCAGCGCCCTACTCTGCCCCCGCGGCCTATTATTTTCCTAATATATCTCGCATGACTCAGGTTGAAGTATTCAAAGGGCCGTCAGCCATTACTTATGGTCCCAATACTGTAGGCGGCGCAATCAATATGTTGTCCCGCTCAGTGAATGCAAAAGACAGCGGTGAATTAGACTTGGCATTAGGCCAACAAAGTTACGGCAAAGCCCATGGGCATTATTCAAAAAACATCGGTAATTTAGGCTTAATGCTTGAAGGTGTGCACCTAAGAGCTGATGGTTTTAAGTCTTTGGTCAACGATAATAATACCGGTTTTGTAAAAAATGGGATTTTAGCCAAAGCCCATTATGAATTTTCTGACGATCCCTACAACCAGCAAGTCCAATTCAAAGTAGGTTATTCCGAAGAAGTATCTCACGAAACCTATTTAGGACTAACCGATGCCGACTTTACCGATGCTCCCTACCAGCGTTATGCCGCCAGTCAAAACGACAAGTTTGATTGGGAGCATTTACAAATGCAGGCTTCTCACTATATCGAGATAAATCCAGATATAACGTTGCTTACCCAAATGTATCGACGAGACTTTAACCGCGATTGGGATAGATTAAACAGTTTTGTTTCAAGCCGCAGTATCGACCGTGTCTTAGCGGCACCAGAAACAGGCCTAAGTGAACGTTTTTTGAGAATATTAAAAGGTGATACTGATTCGTTAACTTCTGATGAAACCCTAATATTTACCCTCAACGACCGAACTTTTTATTCCCAAGGCATGCAATCCAAACTGTCATGGGACAGTAAACTAGGTGAAGCCGATATGACGGTCGATGCTGGGTTGCGTATTCACCAAGACCAAGTCGAACGACTTCACAGAGCGCGTTACTTCGACATGGTTAGTGGTCAATTGCAGTATACTGGACATACAGATGAAATCACCACCAGCAACAAAGACACCACCACCGCTATTGCCGCCTTTGTGAATTCCAAAATACAATTTGGCGATTTACACACCTCATTTGGATTGCGTGTTGAAAATATAGAGGGCGAGTCCAACAATTATTTAGCACAAACGCTGCAAAACAATAGCGATACCGTGGTGTTGCCAGGTGCTGGGGTGTTTTATCAAATCAGCCCAGAACTAGGTTTATTGGCTGGCATCAACAAAGGTTTTGTGCCCAATAGCCCCGGTGAAGCAAGCGACATCGAGCCAGAAGAAAGTTGGAATTACGAGCTAGGGCTAAGGGCAAGTGTGGCGGATTGGCAAATCGAAGTCATAGGTTTTTTCAACGATTACAGCAATTTAAAAGGCAGTTGCACCTTCTCTAGTGGATGCAAAACAGAGCTTGACGTGGAATTTAACGGTGGCGAAGTCGATATATACGGCGCAGAGTTGAGTGCCAGTGGACAGTTCGAGTTTGCCAATGGTCTGTCGTTGCCCATTAAAATTGCTTACACCCACACTCAATCAGAATTCCAGAGCTCTTTTGACTCAACGTTCTCACAATGGGGCAATGTTAGCGTGGGTGATGAGTTAGCCTATTTGCCAGAAAATCAATTTAATTTACACGTGAGTCTAACGGGTGAAAAATGGCAACTAGTCTTGGCCTACAAATATATCACCGAAATGTCAGAAGCAGCTGGCACAGGTGTTGAGCTAGCAGGAGTGGTGACCTCAGATATCAGTCAAATTGACCTAGCCGCTTGGTACCAAATAAATGCGGCTTTAAAAATATACGTCAAGTTAGATAACCTGACCAATGAAGCAAATATCGTATCTCGCAGGCCTTTTGGCGCAAGACCCGGAAAACCTAGACAGTTTATTCTAGGTGCCAAATATGCGTTTTAATGATAATAATCTTCAATGACAATAATCTTCGATGACAATTAACCGCAGACAATTTATGTTAGGTGCAAGCCAAGCGGCATTAGCCGCTTGGCTTTTGCCCGCCTGCACTGCTCAAAAGTCTGAACAATGGTTAGTCAGCACATGTAACGATCAACAAGGTCAAAATATGGTTGCGGCGATCAACAGTCAAGGACAGATTGTTAGTACAGTCAATCTCCCCGCACGTGGCCATGACTCATTAGCATTGCCACACAAACCCGGACACGCATTGGTATTTGCTCGTCGACCTGATCGCTTTGCCATAGAAGTCGACTTTATCAACAGCGAAATAGTTAGCCACATTCAAAGCCAAGCTGATAGCCATTTTTATGGACATGGTGCATTCTCAAAAGATAATAAATATCTCTACACTACCGAAAATTTGTATGACAAAAAGCGTGGCCTGATTGTGGTGCGAGATGCACAAACCTACCAAGTCTTAGACCGATTCGATTCCGGTGGCATTGGCCCACACGAGTTAATGTTGATGCCTGATGGCAATACATTAGTGATAGCCAACGGTGGCATTGAAACTCACCCTAGCCAGCCACGAAAAAAACTGAATATTAAAACCATGCAACCTAATTTGGCCTACTTTGATATATCAACAGGTAAAATATTGTCTAGTTATGTACCACCGGATAATCAGTTAAGTATCAGACACCTAACGGTTAGCCCAAAGGGTGTCGTTTATACCGGTGCACAGTATCAAGGAAGCAGGTCATCTATTCAGCCCTTAGTTTTTGCCCATCATGGTGAAGATAGTTTACAAGCCTTCAGTGCCTCACAGACACAGTGGTTTAAGATGCAACAATACACCGCCAGTCTTTTAGTTAAAGATGGCTTACTTTGTGTTAGTTGCCCAAGAGGCTCTCACCTTAGTTTTTGGGGTACCGCAACTCAGGAATTTGTTGGCCAACAAATCTTTAGCGATGTATCAGGTGTAGCCTATTCAAATGGCAACTTGTTAGCGTCTAGCGGCAAAGGTTTACTCAAAAAGCTAAACCACGCAAACCCCATAACCGGACCTACGAGTATTAGCTCATTAGCGCTGAAGTTTGATAATCATATGACGATGATTGCTGCGGGTTAAATTGTTATTGATCATATTATAAGTGGAATAAAATAGCTTTTAGATACTAAAACTTATTCCAACAATTTCTCATTATTAATAACACCGTTACAGCTATTCTTAATAATAAACCACTGATTATTATATTCTTCCTAACTAATTAAACCTCGTGAAAGTAATTTGCTTAGTAGACTTATAGAGCTTTTTATATTGCTTTTAATGTTGCTTTTAATATTTCACTCTCAGTGTTCCATGTTAAATCAGATCCAAGTTCCTCGATCATTGAACGATGAATGGGAAGTGTCAACTTTGGAAAAGAAGGATTTAGAGAGTTTATAATAAGCATAACGTTATATTTGAATGCATCGAAACCAAAAAGCTATTTCACCAAAGAGGCAAGGAGGACTAGGAAGTAAAACATCAGCTTTGCTAACTGAGGAAATCAACTGCTCTGAACCCACATTTTTTGGAGGTTTCATTTTAACAAAGAGAGTCTGTTTGAAAGTCATATTAATCAAGCAACTTGCCCCAAAACCTTTTAATTCATAAATTGAGATATCAGGAATCATCAGCGCAAAAAATAAATACTAATACGAATACGAATGATTGTTAATTGAGTTTACGGGTGATACAGTCTTCTTAGACATGCCCTCACGCTACTAATTGTTCCACTAGATGTAAGGTTTAAAGGAAATAACATGAATAATAAAAGTCACCACATTCATCAAGCTGCTTTACTTGTTTTAAGCAGCCCATTACCAAAGATCACGACCTGCGCCACGCGATGGTTATGTTGACCCAACAAGCGAGGACAGGCGTCGAGCTTAGTAGCGAAAAACCGAAACTTTCACCAGTAGAACTTAAAATAAGCAAGCGACCGTTATGAGGAAACCAGCATGCAGAGATATCCACAGAATAGCCCGAACCTAATAAGAGCTGGCCGCCCAATAGATGTTATTGAAACCCGAATTCGTCGGGGTATGGAGCACAATAACCCGCCGCTGGTTAATATTTATCTTTTGCAAATTGCAGACTTAGCGGCAGCCAAAAAAACCTCAGCTGCTAAATTTGTTGTTGCTAAAAGGGCGTTTCAACTTCTTTACGACACTATTGTCGATGAGTCGGTTGCAGTGCATTGGCGCGAGCTTTGTCTAGACAAAATTAATCTACCCCTGCAGTTGATGAAAAAAAGCGGCGACAGCCCTCAGCTTGAGCAGCAGTACCTTCTTCTACAACACAAATTTATATTGCTATGTCAAAATATTTAGTGGAATTAACGCTATAAACATTAGATTCAATAGCATGGATAGCAGTATTAAGTCTGCGACTAGCGATAAAATCAAAGCTAACCAAAGCCGCATTGAAAAAGACAGCATGGGATCGCTTGAGATACCTATTGATGCGCTTTACGGCGCACAAACTCAACGCGCTATCAATAATTTTACGGTGAGTGATCTTACTCTGCCTGAAAACTTTATTCGTGCCCTATTGAGCATTAAGCAAAGCGCGGCCTGCACCAATGTTAAACTGGCACTTATTCCTCAAGATGTGGGTGAAGCGATAAGCATTGCGGCCAACAAATTGTTGGCGACACCGGATTTAATGTCGCATTTTCCGGTCGACGTTTTTCAAACTGGCTCGGGTACCAGCACCAATATGAACGCCAATGAAGTACTGTGTAAACTTGCTAACCAAATGGCTGGTTTGTCGTGCGAGGTGAGTCCTAACGACCACGTAAATTTTGACCAAAGCAGCAATGATGTCATTCCTAGCTGCATCCACGTTAGTGCCGCCATTGCTATAGATCAACAGTTACTGCCTGCGCTCGTCAGCACAGTAGAGATAATTAAACACAAAGCGAAATCACTGTACGGCATCTGCAAAACAGGCAGAACTCACTTAATGGATGCCATGCCCATTAGGATGGATCAAATGTTAGGCGGTTGGGCGGCCCAGTTGTCTCAGAAAATACTTGTATTGCAACATTTACAACCTAGCTTAACGCAACTCGCGATAGGTGGCACAGCGGTTGGCACAGGCATTAATACACATCCAAAGTTTGCGCAAATAGTGTGCGATGATTTAAGCGAAAAGACCGGCCTAGCGTTTCGGCCAAACCCAAACTATTTTGCCGCCATAGGTTCCCAAGACATTGCGGTGAATGTGTCTGGCGCTTTAAAGACAATTGCCGTAGCGCTCATGAAAATATCAAATGATCTAAGGTGGATGAATTCTGGCCCACTTGCCGGCTTAGGCGAAATAGCGCCGCCGGCATTGCAACCCGGTTCTTCTATTATGCCAGGTAAGGTCAATCCTGTTGTGCCGGAGTCGGTTGCTATGGCGGCGGCACAGGTAATCGGCAATGATGTAGCCATCAGTATTGGCAGGCAGTCAGGTAACTTTGAACTCAATGTTATGCTTCCTATGATTGCGCATAACTTGTTGTCGAGCATTGACTTAATGAGCAACAGTTTGATTATGCTGGCAGAAAAAGCGATACAAGGCTTTAGTATCAATCAAGCTAATTTGGATAAAGCACTCGATAAAAACCCCATTTTAGTGACCGCGCTTAACCCAATCATCGGCTACGCGAAAGCGGCTAACATTGCTAAAAGAGCTTATAAAGAAAGTCGTCCCATTGTCGACGTTGCACAACAAATGACGGATATTTCACGCGACGAGTTACTCATTCTTCTTAAACCATTAACCCTCACCAAGGGAGGACTCTAATATGCTCCTTATCTTATCGCCATGAATTTACTGGTGCGTGGCAGCACGAAACTAACGTTTCAAGTTAACTAATAATTTTCATGCAATTCTTTGCAAAGCACACACCATTGTTGACAGTGAAAAATACGATTCACACAAGGGTAAGCACCAAATAGAAGCAATGCTTATAGCGTTTATTAAGCTGTCAAACTACGTTTTTTAGGCACCATAAAATGCTATTTACAAGGGTTAACAAGATACTACTTAACGTTTGTTTGCAATTTTCAGGAGCACTAGTCCAGCAATATTTTTTTGGGTTACAAAACCCAATTCCTGACTGCTCGTGCTTTGAGGGTTGTCGCCGACTAACCAATAACTTCGATTATCACTAATCTGTTTGATATATTTGATGCGTTTAATAATGGTCTGGTACTTAGGGTGATTGACGACGACCACCTGACTTTCTGTGAATCTAAAAAGTGGCCAGGTTAAGCACAATACATAGTCACCTTGATAAAAAGTGGGTGTCATACTGGCACCCACTACTTTATAAAATCGTAACATTATAAAATCGTAACATTATAAAATCGTAACATTATAAAAATCGTAACATTATAAAATCGCAACATTGGTAACTATCTAATGTTGGCTAAGCCTTGGATACACTACCTTTTCGCTGGGTGGATACGGACATATTGCCGTGTAGGTCGACAAATTCTTACTGCGCCAAAAACTATCTGCAAATTCATTCACTAAGCTTAGCAACTGCTCTGCCTTGTCACGCACAATATGTTGTTTACACGCTGATGCAGTTAACATAATTTCATGCACTAAAGAATGTGTATTGGGAAACTGCTCTAATTGTGGTGCCTTAAAATAGTCTCCCCAAATCACCCGGATCTCTTCTTTAACGTTATTAGCATGAATTTCTTTTTCTCGCGTTAAGCGGCTTAGCTGTGAATATTCGGCGGCCGTAAGCTGCGGTTTATCACTTAATTCTGTTATCAGGTCTATAAAGCGCAGCACACTTAAGCAAGCTACCTGCGCTACAATAGGATCATAAATTTTGCACGGAATATCGCAGTGCGCTGCCGCCGAGGCTATTCCAAATTTATTGTCGAATGCGTGAATTAAGCCAGCAATCATATATGTTCCTTATTGGTGTTATTGCGTTTTTTAATCATTACTTTTGTTAGCAGAAATACGCCGGTGCTAAGCAATGCAAATAGCGACACATAATAGGCTGTATGTAAAAAATCGCTGATCCAATGGCTGTGCTCATGGCCAGGGTGAGAGAACGAATAAAAACTAGGGCCTAGTAGCAGGGTAAATATTACACATTGGATAATAGGTTTCATGGTCATTCCTTATTGTAGTTAAATAAACGCTAGAGTCTTTACCCAGAGATTAGTTTGGCTGCTTCGTGGTGACACTGCTAAGCTGACATTGATTTTTTCGTAAAAAACTATCGTCATGCAGATGTCTAAATTGGAGTAAGGCAAAATTGGCTTTGCTCTTACCCCATCTTAATGCTTCTTTTTGCTCCTCAGATTGCTCGTTGAGCAATAGGGCATTAATAATGTTGTAGGCTTTAGTAAACTCGTTCTCACTTAAGGCATGTTCATTTTGTTGGGTATATAATTCAGCTAAGTTATGAAAGCTAGCAAGTAGTGCAGCAACCGCTGCTTTTCCTGAATTGAGCATATTGATAAGCATAATCGCTTCGCAAATCGCGATTTCATAATGCTCAATAGAATCCATAATTTGATTTTTTTCGAAATATGAATTACCTGCTAAAGTATGGTACTTCCAAGACATAAAATGCGGGTCTTGATTAATATTTTTACCCTTTTGCATGCAATCTCTCCAGTAACAAAACAGCACAAATTAACTATGAATATAATAACGTAAATTATTTTGCCTCAAAGCACCTTCGCAGGAAAATAGAGACGGTTACTGTAATGCTCGAAGCGTTATTCAAAATTTTTTTTAAGCCACGTTGCCGTGCCAGGTACATTCCAATTTAAGTTCAAGTATGGGGGTATGTAGAAGTCATATTATGATAGTCGACACAGTAGAATTTATAGTTCTACTGTGTCGTCTGTCTACTCAGCTATCGTGAATGTACCTTTCATCATTGCAAAATGTCCTACAAAAGAACAAAAGAAAGTGTAGTCACCACCTACCTTCAGATCACTAAGATTGAATGAAACACTGTCACTTTCGCCTCCTCCAATAATTTTTGTATTGGCGATGACTCTAATGTCGGCAGGTTTCAAATATTGATTTTCAAGTCCAGCGCTCCATCCTTCTTGTGCTGCCCCTTGCGCATCTTCGGTGGCAGAAAGCACCCAGTTATGGCCCATCGCATTTCGAGGAAGTGAGCCTGTGTGGGTTAAATTAATCGTCACTGTTTTGCAGGCTGATGCAGACACTGTCATTGCTGCAGGAACAAAATTCATATTGTCACCTACTTGAACTTCAATGTTGCAAGAGTTTGCATATACGTCAGAGGAAATGAGTGTTATTAGCAAACATCCATAATATAAAAATTTCATATTTTTACCCTTTATAAAAATTCATGATGACATTAAAATTTACCCAATGCAAATGATAACAATTACTATTTGCGTTAAGTTTTATTTGTTTGCTTTTTAAAATAGAGTGGAATAAGCGTTTATTTACGTAATAAAATGTATCTTATGTCATCAAATTTTTCGCCCAAAAATAAGATCTACACACATCAAATTTAATAACAAATATGCGATAAAAAATCGGGCTATATTTACATACAACCCGTTGCTTAATATCGTCTATCTTTAGGCGATTAAAACGTCATTTTTACAGCCAACCCGATCATTCTAGGTGAAGCCAAAGGCGCATAGAAATTACCATCATCTCCAAATAGAAAGTTCTGGTATGCCTGTCCCGCTGCATATCGTTGGTTACTTATATTTTCCACATTTATTGACACTGACCATTTATCTGTTTCATAGCCTGCTGACAGCCCACCAATATATTGCTTATCTCTGACCGCAGTTCCTTCTGGATTAAGTGGCGTTTTTCCTATTGCTTGCCAGTCTGCTTGCACATACCAATGGTCTGTGAATCGGTAAATCAGGCCTAGATAGGCATCAAATTTCGGTATTAAGTAGACACTATTACCTTTCAGGTTTTGAGTAGAAGTAAATGGATAATCCTTGTACTGGGCATCGGTGTAACCAAACCCTAGATTAATGGAGAGCTTTTTAGTCAGATATCCAGACAGTTCAGCCTCCAAACCTTGGCTTTTTATTGCTGCATCTGAGCTAATCAGATTGGTTGATAAAACTCGACCTTCAGCATCGGTTAAAATACGATTCTCCTGCCAAGTGTTAGCATCGATATAAAATGCCGCGACAGAAAAGAATAATTTGTTTTGGAATAGATACCCTTTGCTGCCTATTTCGTAAGACCATAGTTGCTCTTTGTCATAACTGCCAAATTCATTTGCAATGTCAGCGCCATTACCAGCTACAACTAGGTTGTAATTGCCAGGTAGGTAACCTTTGGTCATTGTGGTGTAAACACTCAGCTCATTATCAAATACATAACTTAGAGAGAATTTAGGAATAAGAGTTTTATCCTGCTCACTTTGTGCGACTTCAGGAAAACCAAACACACCGAGTGCGCCCAAATCCAGTTCGCCTGCATCTTGCTCAATCTCACGTGATGCTGATTCGTAGCGAAGACCAAACGTCATGTTAAGTTGATCCGTCAGAGGATAAATAACCTGTCCGAAAATTGCGGTGTCTTTTGCATCAAAGCGTTGTTCTGGAGCGGGAGAAAAGTCATCGATGTTACCAGGTCCTATTAATGTCGATAATATACGTGTTCGTTCTTGATAGAGGTAATTAAGACCAATTACCCATTGAACAATTTCATCTTCTGCACTGTTAAAACGCGTTTCTAGGTTCCAAAAAGTATCTTTTAACTGAGTCCCTCCTGCACTAAAAGCGGCAGCAGTGAGGTCTAAATCAGTACCATAAGATTCATCGTCTCGATTACGATAGCTGCTCACCACGTGAAAAACGCCGGCATCATAATCTTTTTCTAACGCGAACCCTAACGCCCACTCTTTTGCATTGGTTTGTTTGGGCGCATCGTTGACAATTTCAAAATCACCTACTGTCAGCCCTGCATTAAAAGACTCAGCATACAGTGCGTTATAAGCGTCGATATCCAAAGGGGCAAACTCTTGTTCATAAAGGCCTGGGGCATCAATTTCATTATAAATACCGATCATATTCAGTTGTGTATCATCGTTGAATTGATAACGAAGTCTGGTACTTAGGGCTAAATCATTAATTTCTCCCTGTTCATCAATAGAGCTAGCGATATTTTTCACATAGCTATCACCATGTTCATAACGAAAATTAAATATGCTGCTTAAATTGTTATTCAGATTACCGTAAATATTGCCACTTACTTCTTGAGTAGCGCGTCCTTCAAAAGCCTTTAGTTTTAACCCTATCTGCCCACCTTCTTCACCATCAGGCGCTTGTGAGTTAATAATAATAATTCCGGCATTAGCATTAGCGCCGTACAGGGTACTTTGCGGGCCACGTAAAATTTCAATTTGTTCGATATTATTAAGTTGTATCGTGCCAGGATCACGAAATGGAATACCGTCTACATAAACCGCCACTCGGTTAACGACGAACGGGTTTGATTGAATACCTCGAATAGAAATCGATGTTGGGCCCACCTGACCAATTTGATTGACCGAGACGTTGGGTGCAATTTTGCTTATATCCCTAAGATCTTCAACATTAGCCTTTTTGATGAGTTCACGACTCAATACAGTGACCGAATTAGGAGTTTCAAGGATAGTTTGTTTGAGCTTAAAACCATTCACGACCATTTTTTCAATATTCTGTTCTTGGCTTTCAAGGTCAGAAGACTGAGCAAGGCTGTTTAGGCTTATAGTGGTACTGACTAATATAAGTGCTGTTTTGAACATATATTTCCTTTAGCGCTTCTATCTACTGTCTTTGTTGAGCTGGAAAATAGACAAAGCAATTGTTGAATACTGTTAATCTTAATAGTTATCATTCACAATTATAATTGATAAGTCATCATGATAACTTCAGCAATAAGGTGTTTTATTTCAGCAATTGGGCAAAGCGCTAGTGTTTATTGATTGTCGGTTATTGATTAGCGTTTATTGATTGTTCAAATGACGAGTCACAGTGCTGGCATTAAAGCCATAGTGAGTGTTAAATCTTTCACTAAAATAAGGCAGACTATAGCCAATCCGATAAGCGGTTTCAGATACGCTATGTCCTTGTTCAAGTAACATGATTGCTTTCTCCATTCGACGTTCGGTTACATACTCTTGAATAGTACATCCGTAGCTATTTCGAAATGCTTGGGTAAGTGATCTAATATTGGTCGCAGCTATACTCGCCATTACGGCAAGTGTGGGTACATTTTCAAGATCGGCTTCAATAATGTCCCTAGCCTGCTTAGCATAACGTGTCACGTTTTTAGCTAATATGAAGTCGTTATTTGACAGTACCGCCGTAGCAACCGCCATATACTCATACGCTTTTGCTTCCATATATAACTCTAACGCTTTGCCTTGAAACCACTGATCAGCACTAGAGCAGAGACGTTTCGCTATATCAAAGGGAATATTAGTTGAAATATTGAGCGGTGCATCGGTTGACAGCTTAGCTAAAATATTCTGTAATTCTTCAGACTGTAAAGTAGCGATGTCAGAGAAATGTAAACCACCGGAAAATACCCGCCCTTTACCTATTCGCGTAGTGACATTTTCATCAAAACCTGCAGGACATTGAAGGATTTGCAACGACGCTCCGCAAGTCTGAATTTGCCCGAGCGAAAGGGACTGAAACTGCAAATTAGCAAAGCCAGAACCAATATGCAGACCTTCCGGCACTTTTGTGTTGTATGTGGTGTCAGTGTTTAGATGATGCTGACTTGACCAAAGTTCGCCAAATCGTGTAGTGCCGTTTTCAAATGCCTTATTTTCAGGTGAAATAAGGTCATCTATTTGTTTGAGTTTGCATATCGACATAAACCGTACTTATCTCTTTTTATTCACTTATATTCTGACACTCCGAAGGTTCAGTTCCTTTTAAGTAAAATTTGAAACCTGTGGTTTTAAACATAAACCTGATACTGACAACCATCCGTTATTGATAGGCGAGGTGTAAAATATAGATCGCGCCTTAATGCAAATAATAGCAATGGAGCATGAGGAAATGACAAAGCAAGCAGACGCCAAACAGCAACAGCAGCTAACAAAGTTTGACAGGCATGATGCATCACAAGTCGAACAAGTACAGAACGTCGCAAGAACAAGTGGAGCAAGGCGATACGTGCACACTGTGCAATGACAAATGGGATGAGAACATATGCAGAACATGTCACGCAATAAATATCAAGGCGCTAACGGAAAGTTGCAAGGTGTTAGCATATGGTGATCAGGGTGAGGTACAATTAATGGAAACATCGATGACACCGGTCTCGGAA
>OOGD01000048.1_pt1 | contig 31185 bp, 28 predicted proteins | sample 1670381 | NCBI WGS metagenome assembly OOGD01 (sample SAMEA98146918, study PRJEB22522) | marine metagenome | biome: marine biome; feature: marine water body; material: sea ice | place: Arctic Ocean | collected 14-Sep-2015 | depth 1.3 m | reverse complement strand
GGTAAACAGAGCGCAAAGTTTGAGAGACTTTAATGAAAAGTTATTTACTTCTTGGTTCCCAGATTTAGTCGCAGACACGCTCGTCACAAGAGATACAAAACTAGTTAAAGAGTTTCACCAACAGCATAAAGATATTATTTGTAAACCTCTCGATGGCATGGGGGGCACATCTATCTTTAGGGTTAAAGAAGATGGAAATAACTTGGGTGTAATCATTGAAACACTGACTGAGTTAGGGACGCGTTACGCCATGTTTCAGAAGTTTTTACCTGAAATAAAAGATGGTGATAAGCGTATTTTAATTGTTGATGGGCAAGTGGTGCCTTATGCATTAGCAAGACTGCCAACTAAAGGTGAAAACCGTGGGAATTTGGCTGTGGGCGGCATAGGTAGACCACAGCCATTGTCAGAGTCTGATTTTAAAATTGCCGAGACTATCGCGCCACTTCTAGTGGAAAAAGGCCTGATATTTGTTGGCTTAGATGTAATTGGTGATAGAGTCACCGAAATTAATGTCACCAGCCCAACTTGCGTGAGAGAAATTGAAGCTGCTTATGATGTGAATATCACTGGCATGTTATTTGATGCTATCGAAAAACGTCTTGCCGCCGGCAAAGGAGCCTAACCTTTAAATGCAAAGTTTGCAGAATTATTTACTTATTGCGTCTCCCAGCATGGATGATCCGTATTTTTCCCGAACAGTCACTTATATCTGTGAGCATAACGAACATGGTGCGATGGGGCTGGTAATCAACCAACCTGTGGGTATGAAGTTAAAAGAGTTAGTCGAGCAGGTTGACGATAAAGCCGAAGTGATAGATGAAAAAGCTGAAGATATTATTTTAGCTGGTGGCCCGGTTAGTCAAGACCGTGGTTTTATTTTACACACCTCACAACCTGGGTGGGCTTCCAGTCTCACCATGACCCCTGAAGTTATGGTCACAACTTCAAAAGATATAATATCGTCGTTGGGCAATCAAGATGCACCAGAAAAGTCTCTAATTATGCTTGGCTATGCTGGTTGGACAGCAGGACAACTAGAAGAAGAGATCCAAACCAGTTCGTGGTTAATGGTAGAAGCCGATACTGAAATTCTATTTGATACTCCTATTCATAAAAAATGGGAGACTGCAGTGCAGCGCTTAGGCATCGATGTGTGGCAGCTTGGTCCAGATATTGGCCACGCTTGATGTTTGTCCACCTATCGAATACCCGCTCTAATGGATATTTCGGCTAATGATATGTCTATATGAGTAAACAAGGACAACGAACCATATTAGCTTTTGATTTTGGTACCAAAAGCATCGGTGTTGCAGTAGGGCAAGAAATAACAGGTACTGCTTCTCCACTAAATGCTATTAAGGCTGTAGACGGGATCCCTAATTGGGACGTAGTCGAGAAGTTGTTTGCCGAATGGTCCCCACAATTGGCGGTAGTAGGTTTGCCGTTAAATATGGATGGATCGAGTCAACAAGTCACATTTTCTGCTAAAAAATTTGCTAATCGCCTCAATGCTAAATACAAAGTGGCCGTCGAAACTTGTGACGAACGATTAACTACCGTCGACGCTAAAGCCCGACTGTTTGAATTAGGCGGTTACAAAAAGCTTGATAAACAAAAGGTTGACAGTGTGTCAGCCTGTTTGATTTTTGAAAGCTGGATTGAAAGTCAGTACTAAAATCAGTCATTGTCAGGTCGCTGGGTACTAAGCAAAGTAAAAATAGATTCAAGAGAATGAAGTATTTTAACCACAAAGGTAAAAAAGAGCTGGAAGGAAACAAATCAATGAGTGCGGACGGCGAAGATTATATTCATCAATGATTTAAGCGCAAGCAGATAGCTTGCTGCATAATTAAATCAAATTTATATTTTAGAAGGCGTGATCATTAATATTTATATTACCTATCCACCCCCCAGGTTTTCACATGTGCAGCGAGGTGCTATTGAGCAATGCTCGCTGTACATTGACTTTAAGACTCTATTTTTTGTCAGCTTTAAGTTGTTCTAACTCTGCCCATAATTTCTCCGCTTCGGCGGTAAGCATAGAGTATGTTTTGATATCGCCTTTGCGCTGAGCAAGCATAGCATCAGTCGTTTTTTTATCATAGTTTTTACGTAGTTTTTTGGCTGGGTCTGATTTTAAAAAGCCGAACATATATTTTCTCTATTAAGAGATGAATTATATTAATAGACTACTATGTTCTGGCTTAAGTTGATCAGTTTTTTCTCATCGGACTTCTCGATATATTTAAAAATCCTCTATTAGTCAGGTTATATCTGCTCAATTACGATAAACAATTGTGCTGCTATCCTTCAAGAATTTATTCATTACAATTATTAAAAACCTACGAATAACTTGGTTTACTTTAGTTTTCAATCTAGGTTGGGTAACTCTTCTTAATATCTGATTTACAACATTATTATTCATGAGGTACTGCAACATCTTTGGTTGAGTAGGTATAATTCCAGTGACTTTACCTTGTCTTGTGTGGCGATTATAAATTGATAATATGAACGTTTTAAAAAAATAATAAAAACTATTGTTAACGGTATTAAACACAACCACTTATTGATAAAATTATTAACATATTAACCCTTTGATCAAAGGAATTTTATGCCTGGGTTGCAGCGTATTATTTTAATTAATTGTCACCTTCCTGGTTTTGTCGAGCTTGATGTATCGGGTCACAGTAATATTTGTGGCACGAATGCGTCGGGTAAAACAACTCTGCAACGTTTGATCCCTGTCTTTTATGGCGAGTTGCCAAGTAAAGTGGTGCCTAAAACTCGTAAGAAGTTTGATGACTTTTATTTGCCCCATGCGAATAGTTATCTTATTTATGAATATCAAAGGGAAGATGGGCAAAACTGCCAAGTTGTCTTAACACGCAAAGGTAGCGATGGGGTGCAATATCGCTTTGTTGAAGCGTCTTATCATCAAGAACAAATTTTGGTAGATGTCGAAAAAGGTAATGTACAAGCCATATTGCCCGAGCAGTGGATTAAACAACTCAGGCAGCTAGGCATTGAATTTTCTCATAAAATACAAGCTACTAGTGAGTTTCGCAGTATTATCCAAAACGATGCCAGTGTGGGTCGGGGTGCTGGGCGTGAAAGTACTAAACTTAGGCAATTAGCCAGTCGTTACAGCTTGGTGTCGAGCCAACATCGTATTCGGCATATGGAAAAGCTGGTTAGCGCGGTACATGCCAAAGAAGGCAAAATGGATACTTTGCGTACTATGCTCGCAGCTATTTTCGAAGAAGATGGTTTAGTGCAGCCTACCACTACAGTCAAAAATACCAAGGCGCGGGAGTGGATCACCCAGATGCGTCAGACCATGCGTTTGCAAGCGATGCAGAATGAGTATCAAAAAATTCAGGCACAAACCGAAAAACTTAATACAACTGAAAGCCAGTTGCAGCAGCTTAAGCCCATTTTAGAAAAAGATTTGCAGTCGCTGGCAACACAAAAGGCTGATGCTCAATTGCAGCGTAATAAAATTAAAAGCGAACAAAGCATTGCTAAAGAGTCTTTTGAACAATCAGAAGGCTTATTGAATAGCCGTGTCAGTGAAACGTCCGAAAACCTTAAAGCCAAATCGTCACGGTTAGATCATATTCAGCAGCAGTATGAAAAATATCAGGATTCCGATATTGACCAACTACAAAAAGACATGGATGCCTTACCTTTAAAGCGCGAAGAGTATGACGAAAAGTTAGAGCAATATAATTTGCTCATAGACCAGCATAAAGATTTGCAACGTCAGCTTGAACAGCAAAAACTGAAGTTATCTGAATCCTTAGAACGTTTGTCCCGTAAAAATCAAGCTCAAGTTAAAACCATCAGTCAGCAAAAAGAGACAGTGCGTAATACTCACAGCGAAAAAGAAGTCGACTTACGCGCTCAGTTTGAGCAACGAAAAGATCATCAATCTCAAGAGTTTGATCAGCAATTATTAGACTCAGAGCGCAGCATTGTGCGTGCTGAACACCAGGCGAAACAAGCTACTGCCACAGAGCAAGAAATAGAAAACGGTGCACTCGCTGACAAACGTTTAGAGCTTGCACAGCGAACATGGCAGCAATGTTCAAGTGCTAAAAAACAGGCTGAAAGCACCCATCAGCAGCTTAGAAATAAACGCGATGAAGCAGATAAAGTATTGCATCAAGCAAGGTTAACTACTCGACAAGCCAAGGAACGCTTGCAGCAATTACATAAACAACTTTCACCTGAACAAGACAGTCTAAGACAGTTCCTAAGAGACAATAAACCCGGCTGGGAACAGAGCATCGGTAAGCTGATTGATGAACCTTTGCTTGATCGCAAAGATTTGTCACCACAACTTGTTGTTAAAAATAACCAAGCACAAGGCAACAGTTTGTTAGGCGTTCAATTGAATATGGCAGTCATTGATGCCCCTGATTATGCCCAAGACGAAACCGCATTAAATCTGTCGTTAGAGCAAACTAAAAAACACTTATTGTCGGCTGAAAAACAACAAAAACAAGCAGAGACCGAATTAGACGAATGTCACCAAGAAGCTGAGATTCAGCGCGAAACGGTGGCTGAGCAAAACCGAGCCTTTGAAAAAGCTGAGCAAGAAACGACTTATGCGCAAAGTGCTAAACAGCGTTTTGCCGATGAGCTAAAAGTCGTGCTAGAAAAACGTAAGCAACAAGCAAAGCAAGCCTTGCAACAATATCTAGATCAAAAACAACAAATTTCATCTCAGAAACTAAGCGCTATTGAGCTATTAAAGTCTGATTTTGAAGAACAACTTTTGGAGTTTAAGACCGGTTGGCAAGGTGAGTTAGCCGTATTAGACGAACAAATCGAAGAACTTGATCGTCAAGTCGAGTATAAACGGGATCAGAACCGTGAGCAGATTAAACAACTAGAAAGTGTCTTTAATCAAGAGTTAGCCAACCAAGACATTGACCCAAATACGTTACGTGAGCTGAAGCAGCAAATTGAGGCGTTAAAGAATGCGATCCAAGCAGTGACTGTTAGGCGTGATGAGTTAAACGAATATAAAACCTTTATGCAGACCGATTGGTTGAAACAACGCCCAGAATTACTCGAACAAGAGGCCGAGTTAAAAGCACTCGCCCAACAATTAGAGCAACAGCAAACTGCTTTGGGTAGCCAATACCAAACAAAACGAACTGAGTTGTCTAAAGTACTGTTAGCAGTAGACAAAAGTTTGTCTGGATTCAGTTCACTGATAACCGAAATTGAGCCGATGGTGCGCCAGCTCAGTCAAATCGTTTTTTCCTTTAAGCCTTCTGAAGAACAAAACATTAATCTGGGCGATCAGGCAGAACGTATCAACCGCTGTAACGAAGCGTTAGAAAGCCGCAGCCGTGGTGATAAAAAATTAAAAGAGTCGCTGACCGAGTTCGAAGCAACGCTAGGTAAAGATGCCGGTAAAGATTTTCTGGATACTATGCTGCAAGCTTTTGGGGTATTGGATGAAGACGCCAATGCCCGCGAGCGTCTGCCTATTTTGCAGCGTTTGTTAAGTATTTTAGAGTCGCGTCAGCGTCAAATTGTGGAGCAGGGGGAAACTATTGGCGGCGACTTAAACAAGTTTTTCACTGTATTTAGTGATATTAATCGTAAAATCGCCCAACAAAGTAAGCGCCTGACTGACGAAGTATCGGATGATTTGATTTTGGACGGCATCGCCCGCTCTGAAGTAAAGATTATTTCTACTGTTGATGAGCTTAATTTCTGGACTCCACTGAAACGTTTCGCTCAGCAATACAACAAATGGAGCATGTCTGACGATTTTCTGCCTAGCGAAGCGTATTTGGATAATTTGGCTGATGTAGTTGAGGTGTTACCCAATGACGCTAACTACAGTATCGAATCGCTGTTGCGTTTGGAGTTACATCTAAATGAAGGTGGTTCTGACTTAGTGATTAAAAATGATAGGCAGTTGCTTGAGTCGTCAAGTCACGGTATGGCTTATTTGATTTTGTGTAAATTTTTATTAGCCTTTACCCGCTTATTGCGTAATCAAGCAAATATCCATATCCATTGGCCTATAGATGAAATTGGCACCTTGGCTTATCACAATGTAGAGAAACTATTTAAGGCCTGTGATGCCAACGATATTCACATTTTAGGTGCATTTCCAAACCCAGAGTCAGATGTGTTGATGTTGTTTAAACATAGATATTTGATTGATAAGCAAAAACAACACTTAGAAAAAATTGAACCCAAACTCAGCCGTATTGCTGAGCGTTTGCAACAAAATAAAGCGACAAACACAGAATCAGCGAAGGTGAACGCATGATAGAACATGGCCCATTATTAGAACGCTTACTGGAAGGTGAGTTTATTTGTGCGGTCACAGACGAGCACAGCTTTCATAAATTACAAAATGACGAGCTAGTGAATGACTTAAACCATTTTTTAAGGCCGCTAAATCGACGGGTGGCAAAAAATGACGATGGTTCGGTGTACTTTCTGGCCTATTGCGACTTAACCCAAAATGCCCGTCAGCATCTTAGCCATCAATTCACCAGCACAGTGCAATCCTTATTACCTATGTTGGAATGGATGCAGTTGGTGCAAGAAGCATTAGGACGTGATGGCGCGCTAAACGCCGGTGATACCATTAAGTTGCAAGACTTTGAGTCCAAAGTCGTGGATAACCAGTCTCTTCTTCATCGTTTAGGCCATCTTGCTAATGACCGAGTGTTTAAGTCCAGTAGTGACAAACCTGATATGCAAATCAAACAAGTCTTTAAGCGGATCAAAGAATTGGGTTATTTGCATCAGCCCCATAAAGACAGACTGTTTTACATTGTTACCGGTAAGGTTGAACAACTTATTGAGTTGGTGCGTTTTATCAAAGACGAAGAAAACCTGCCAATCGATGACGAAACCCCAGAACAAGAGGCGATGTTTTGAGCCAGGCACCTAAGCAAAAAAGCCCAGCCCAAAGCAATCCGTTGTTTGAATTAGGCAAAGAACGATTAGAGCTCATTGGCAAACATGCTGATGCTTTAATGCAAGGTTACTTAGAAGGACATGTGAACGAGTTAGCTTTTTCACAGCAAACACTACAAAAACTGCTAGATAGCAGAGTGCTATTCTATCCTGAAGAGCAGTCTTTAAGTTTGCGCCCGATAGTCAACGAGTTGATTGCCAGCTTGACCCAAGATGAGCGAAAGCGGCAAATTAACACCGATGTAGGTGAGCACTTAGATCAAATCGACACGCGTGTGCAGTCATTACAAGTGGCACGGCAAAAAGGTGATTACGCTGCAAGTGAACACCATATGCAACTGTTAACTGAACGTGTCAACGACATGACCGAGCAGTTTCGTGATGCGATTGACAGCCTCTGGCACAGGCTCAATACCGAGTTTGGTTTTGTGAGTAGCTTGGATGATAAAATTTTAGAAATTGAACTTGCCCAACGCCAGCTAAGGCGAATACTTGACGGTTTTGGCATTATCAATTTTGACGACCTTATCCAACTAGCAGGCAGTGATGGTGCACTTCGTAAGTTGTTAGTGAGTCAGTTGCAGGCCCGTATTTCTGAGCACTCAGGGTCATTGTTAGAAGTACAAAAGCGCCTTGTACTATTGATGGCGCGTTTCCGACAGCAGCAAGATAGAGCATTGCTCATCAATCGCATGAGTGCTTTTTTACGGCAGCATCCTAATTTCCAAATAGGTGATTACCCAAATCGTAGTCAAGTCCCTGCGGTGGTTAATCAGGCCCAAGGTATCAGTCCTCAGGCCTTTATTGCTATAGACCGCGCACAAGATAGTTACGCGCTAGCAGAGCTTGCCCGTGCCGTGCCTAGAGAACCAGAACAACACTCACAGTCAGACAAACAAACTGAAGGTTTTGCTATGGCGGTGCAAAATTTAGTGGCCACAGAGCAAAAGCAACTAGCAAAAGATGTAGAAGACTTTTTCATACGTGTAATAGAAAGCCCAGAAGCATTAAGCGGTGTCGACTACTTAGCCGAACAAGAATTACCTTGGGAGCCAGAAATATGGTTGTTCCAAATTGTGGCTGAACATCAAGGTTTGCCAGAGCAAAATAAACAAAGTTTTATGCTTGAGAAAGACAGTGCACAGCAAAGTCGTTTTAATCAGTTACATATTATTCAAGACATCACGGTTGGGATGCGTTTCTTCGGTGATTTTCAGGCTGCTGGTTAAGCCCAGTTATGGCAAATGATCTCAGTTTAAGGGCAAAACAATTACTGGCTACTCAACACCGTAAACTGTTACTTGATGATGCTGCAGTGGCAAATGCAAGTGGCATCCTAGATGAGATTTTAACTTGGTGTGATGATTTGGAGTTTCAGCCAGGGAAATGGCTGAAGCCAAATAAAATGTATCGGTTTGATAGAGAGTATGTGGCACAAATAAATCAAACATTATTAGATGAAGGTTACGCCAGTATTTTTGATGATTTTAGCCAAGACACTCATCGAAGCGCAGCACAAAGAAACCCAAATGAAAAACAGGGACAACTCAAACCTACACATCACCTCATTCTTGCTGCTGTCACTGAAGCGAAAATTCTCGATGTTGTGGGTCAATATTTTGTTCTAAGCGAACAGATAAATATTGAGTTAGATGTTACTCAGTTGAAACTAGATGATTTTGATAGCCTTGTGATAGTGGAAAATCGCGATAGTTTTAACGACTGGTTTGAGTATCAACCCTATACCAATTTGTCCAAGCCATTAGTGATTTATCGGGGCGATAAACATCACTCAACCGCATGCAAAATTCTACTTAAAATTTGGTTAAATACTCAAAACAACAAACCCACTATTTACTTTGGTGATTTCGACTTGGCAGGTTTACGAATTGCTATAAGTGGCGGTTACTCGCACCTGTTATTACCTGAATATAAGTGGCTGGAAGAAAAGCTTATTAAGCTACATAACCCTGATGTTCAGCAAAAATACTTTGCAAGATTAGAACAAGATTGCCCTGAAAGTTGGAAGCACCTACTATCGCTTATGAGTAACACTAGAGCGGGACTGCGCCAGCAAAAAATGTATCTCACTTCTTTAAAAACGTATTCTAGAAGTCGCCCTCTTTAATTTAACTTACTTTACCAAAAGCACATATGAGGTCTTGGTGTTCCAAAGTCTTTTGGCTACCTATAGTGTTGACAACGGAAGTAGAGCACTAGATCAATAAGTTTTTCAATCTAAAATGCAGCTTAAAACCAATTCGCACAATTCATAAACAGCACCTACACTGGTTAATAGTTGTTTGAAATTCAACCCGTTGATAGGTTGATAACCGCACTTTTGCATAAACCTCATTCTGGGTTTATCTTGGTGTTTGTTCAGTTATTTACGCTGCTAGTAACTTAAATAGTGCCATCAACGTCACAATGAAAGCACAGATGACTTAAGACAGAGACTAAAAATAATAAGGGGCTGGTATGGGCATTGCCATAGCGTTGATCCTAATTGTCATCGGATCGGTTGTATTCCATTTCTTATCACCTTGGGTTATGACGCCGCTGGCGTCTAACTGGGGATCTATTGATGACATTATGGTCATCACACTCATTATTACGGGTATTGTTTTTATTGCGATAAACTTTTTTATTGCTTTTGCAGTTATAAAATATCGCCATGATAAAAATCGAAAAGCTAAATATGAACCTGAAAATAAAAAGCTAGAAATATGGCTGACCATCGTCACCAGTGTTGGCATTATCGCCATGTTGGCACCCGGATTAGCGGTTTACTCAGATTTTGTCAATGTGCCAGAGGATGCCAGTGTAGTTGAAGTGGTGGGTCAGCAATGGAGTTGGAGTTTTCGGTTTCCCGGTACCGATAACCAATTGGGTAAAAGTGCTATTGAAAATATTAGTATTGATAACCCTTTTGGGGTCGACCCACTCGATCCAACAGGGCAAGACGATGTGTTGGTGGTCGGTAATCGGCTTGTGTTGCCAGTTGATAAGCCAGTCAAAATATTGATGCGTTCTAAAGACGTATTACATAATTTTTATGTACCCCAGTTTAGAGTGAAGATGGATATGGTGCCCGGCACTGTGTCTTACATTTGGCTTACCCCCACTGTTATTGGCGAATATGAAATTTTGTGTGCAGAATTTTGTGGTGTCGGTCATTTCAATATGCGTGGTTACGTTAAGGTTATGCAACAAAAAAACTTTGATGAGTGGCTGTTGGAGAAACCTACTTTTGCCGCTTCAATGATTAACAACAGCTCTGAAAAACTCAGTGTGTTGGCACAAAGTGGACAGGAAGTCGCAAAAACTAGTGGCTGTTTTGCATGCCATAATTTCACAGATAGTTCCATAGGCCCAACTTGGAAAGGTTTGTTTGGTAAAACTCAAATACTAGCTAATGGACAATCTGTGTTAGTAGATGAAGCTTATTTAAAAGAATCTATTTTAAATCCTGCTGCAAAGTTAGTGACAGGTTTTGCACCTATTATGCCGGCCATGCTATTAACTGACTTACAGATAGTAGCCTTGAGTGCTTATATCAAAGAAAAAGGCGCAGATGATCAAACGCAGTACAATAATAATGTAACGCTTTCTGGTGCTGCACTAGCCCAATCAAAGGGCTGTACAGCCTGTCATAGTCAAGATGGTTCGCGAATGTTAGGACCCACATGGCAAGGAATATTTGGCAGTCAGAGACAATTAGCTAGTGGTCAAAATATTGTGGTAGATGACGCGTACCTCAAAGAGTCCATATTCCAACCCAACGCAAAAATTGTTAAAGGTTTCCCACCCGTAATGCCTCCGCCTGTTATTAATAAACAAGAAGCGTTGGCACTTATAGAATTTATGAAGACGTTATAAACGCCAGATCAACTAAGCAAAAATAATGCGGAGTAGCAGATGGAAAATGAATTAGATCACGATATGCATGAGCCAAGCAGCTTTTTTACAAAGTATGTTTGGAGTCAGGATCATAAGGTTATTGCTATCCAATATTCAGTTATTGCTATTTTGGTAGGTATTGTGGCATTGGTGCTTTCTGGTTTGATGCGTTTACAACTGGGTTTTCCAGGTAGTTTTGATTTTATCGACCCCAGTTCTTATTATCAGTTTGTCACTATGCACGGCATGATAATGGTAATTTATTTATTAACCGCAATTTTTTTGGGTGGCTTCGGTAATTACCTCATCCCGCTTATGGTGGGAGCTAGAGATATGGTTTTTCCATTTGTGAATATGCTCAGTGTATGGTTTTACTTGTTGGCAGTGATTGTTTTAATGGCCAGCTTTTTTGTTCCTGGTGGACCTACTGGTGCAGGTTGGACGCTTTATCCTCCACAAGCTATTTTGCCAGGCACTCCAGGCTCCGATTGGGGGATCATTCTGATGTTGGTGTCATTAGCTATTTTCATTGTGGCGGCAACAATGGGTGGTTTGAATTATGTCACCACTGTGTTGCAAGCACGTACTAGAGGCATGACCCTAATGCGTATGCCACTGACAGTTTGGGGTATTTTTATGGCAACGGTACTGGCTTTGTTGGCTTTTCCTGCCTTGTTTGTTAGCGCTGTGATGATGTTATTTGACAAAACCTTAGGTACCAGTTTTTTTATGCCAGCCATACTATCTATGGGGCAACAGCTTGACCATGAAGGTGGCAGTCCTATTTTATTTCAACATCTTTTTTGGTTTTTTGGTCATCCTGAAGTTTATATCGTTGCACTGCCTGCCTTTGGTATTGTATCTGATCTGATCAGTACTCATGCACGCAAAAACATCTTTGGATATAGGATGATGGTGTGGGCGATAGTAGGTATTGGTGTACTGAGTTTTGTAGTGTGGGCGCATCATATGTATATCAGTGGTATGAACCCGATGTTTGGTTACTTTTTTGCCACAACGACTTTAATTATTGCTGTACCTACAGCCATCAAGGTCTATAACTGGGTTTTGACCATTTGGCATGGCAATATTCGTCTTAATGTCCCCATGTTGTTTGCCCTTGGTTTTGTTTCCACCTTTACGATAGGTGGTTTAACAGGCTTGTTTCTTGGTAATGTGGTGGTGGACTTACCTCTCTCTGATACTTATTTTGTCGTGGCTCATTTTCATATGGTGATGGGTGTATCACCTATTCTGGTGGTGTTTGGTGGGATCTATCATTGGTATCCTAAAATGTCTGGCAGGATGCTCGATCCCACATTAGGAAAATTACATTTTTGGGGGACTTTCCTCGGTACTTATGCGATTTATTTCCCCATGCACTATCTCGGTATTTTAGGGGTTCCAAGGCGTTATTTTGCTTATGAAAACTATGATTTTATTCCTGACTCAGCTAAAGATTTAAACGCTATGATTTCGGTTATGGCAATATTCGTGGCTTTGGTGCAACTGATCTTTTTGTTCAATTTAGTGTGGAGTTTGTTTAAAGGTGAAAAGTCAGGTGATAACCCCTGGGAAGCAACAACACTCGAATGGCAAACAGAAACTACACCACCAGGACATGGGAATTGGGGTAAAGAGTTACCTGTGTGTCACCGCTGGGCATATGATTATAGTGTGCCGGGATATCAACAAGATTTTCTACCACAAAATTTCATTGATGAAAAATTGGGGGTAAAAGTATGAGTTTTTTAACGCCATTAATGGAAAAATCTTGGGAGCCAGTTCAAAACCCACAAATTCAAACCTCAGGACGTGAGCACACAAGAAGGGCAGGGTTAAGATTATTGTTAACCGTCGTGTCAGTACTTTTCTTTTTGTTTATTGTGGCTTTTCTGATGCGCTCGCAATATCCGGATTGGCAACCTCTTGCAGAACAGTCGAGCCATCCTTTGTTTAATAAAACACTATTATGGCTAAACACCACCTACTTGATTTTTGCTAGTGTTTGTTTACAAATTGCCAGAGTCAGTGGCCATAAAAACCGGTTAATAATAGCTAAGGGGGGCTTGGTATTGGCAGGGCTGTTTTCTTGCGCCTTTGTTACAGGTCAATGGATGTTGTGGCAACATCTTTATCAACAAGGTTTTGTGGTAAATAGCCATCCTGCACTGAGCTTTTTTTATATTTTAACTGGTTTGCATGCAATACATGTGGCGATTGGCATCTTGGCATGGATAGTCGCGGTGATAGTTGTTATGCGAGACAGTCCAAAGCTGGCTCAATATATCGAACTTTGTGCTATCTATTGGCATTTTCTTCTAGGTTTGTGGGCAATATTGTTTATTTTGTTGGTTAGTAAGCCTGAGACCTATAATGCGATTGTCGAATTTTGCGGTTTGGGAATTTAAATATGCAAACTAATCAAGCTGCGGGGAATTCGGATGGTGTAAAAGGTTTGGTTGCTGATTGGTCCGGTGATCAAGAAGCGTTTCGTGTGCCTTGGGGTAAAGCCATGATGTGGATTTTCCTGCTCAGTGACACCTTCGTATTTAGCTGTTTTTTAATTGGATATATGGTGGTAAGGATCTCTGCGGTGGAACCATGGCCAAATGCAAGTGAAGTTTTTGCACTAGAAATTAGCGGACAACATTTGCCTCTAGCACTAATTGCCATTATGACCTTTGTTTTAATTACTAGTAGCGGGACCATGGCGATGGCAGTGAATTATGGCTATCGCAAAGACAAGGTTAAGGCCAGCGTTTTGATGCTGGTCACAGCACTCTTAGGTTTATCTTTTGTAGGCATGCAAGCGTTTGAATGGACTAAACTGATTTCAGAAGGTGTTCGCCCTTGGGCCAATCCATTTGGCGCGGAGCAGTTTGGCGCTGTGTTTTTTATGATAACAGGCTTCCATGGATTACATGTGTCTATCGGTGTTATTTACCTAGCTACTGTAGCGATTAAAATATTAAGAGGGCATTACGATCAACATGGCAATTATGAAATTATTGAGATATCAGGCTTATATTGGCATTTTGTAGATTTAGTCTGGGTATTTATCTTTGCTTTTTTTTACCTTTGGTAAAACATCTATTGGAGAGTAACTTATGTCTTCGAATATTCAAATTCGATCAGAAACACATGTTCATCAAGAGCATCCAGTCAGTTTATATTTGAAGATTTGGTTATTGTTATTTGTACTGAGTGGTTTGTCATATATGGTCGACTATATGCAACTAGAAGGAGTGTTGCGTTGGTCGCTTATACTGCTTTTTATGTTTTTAAAAGCAGGCTTAATTATCAGTATATTTATGCATATGATGTGGGAAAGGATGGCCTTAATTTGTACGATATTGTTACCGCCATTATGCCTTGGGATCTTTATTGGCATTATGATAATAGAGTCGAAATACACGTTTTTTAGCCGCTTATTATTTTTTAGTCATAATTAAGGGTAGTTCGAGGTCAAAGATAGGGAAGGTAGCCAGAATAATTACTACTTATTCTGGCTACTTAATAGAATGTTTTTTAAGGCAATGTTTTTTAAGGTAAGGTTTTCATTACTTTATTAAACGTTTCTTGACCATGAACGACCCAACCAGGGGTGGCAGGTCCTGTACCCGCCAGTTTCAGGTTAGGATGTTGTTCAACTATTTCTGAAAGAATCGATTCTTGTTCTGCGTCCAAATCAACAAAAAATATATGTTTGCCTTGTTTAAGCAATTTTTGAAAGCGCTTAAATTGGTGGTTGGGAATTTGTATCCCTATTAAACCTCCTTCCCAAGTACAAAAGCCTAATACAATGACGGCAAGAAATCCGAACGGTAACCATCCAGCGGCGGTGGTATGCCAATCTACTAAATAAGTGAAGATCAATAATGTTACAGCGGCTATTAAACCAACCACAGCACCTAATGTTGTTGAATGCACCACATCTTGTTTAAGTACTGCCTCTATTGCGTGTAGATGGTGTTTTTCTACTTCTGCATCATTCTCGCTGAGTACATGTATTTGAGGTGTACTGACTCCCTTGGCCTTCAGTTCTGTTTCGATTGCTTGTAAATCGTCTAGGTCATCGCTTATATAGTAATGTCTTAACATAATTGTTTTCCTCTAAAGGGTATTAACTGAGTTATGTAAAGTAAATGTTAAATTATTGTAACATAGCATTGTCAGATGGAAACTGATTATTTGGACTGCATAACCAAGTCATGAGTTAACCAAATAATCTTTCATCAATTAGCAAAAAAATCATAAGAGCAGGTATGTATATAATGCTGGCCCGAAACATCTTTCGAGCATTATCGATGCTGTAGTTAGTATAAAATTTTATGGACATGTACAACATTCCACCACCTAAAAATAGTGCACAAAAAAAGAAAAAACGTTTTCCTAAACCAATCGATGGAGCCAACAATGTAATTCCTAATAACGCTAGACTGAATATCACAATGATGCTGCGAGTAACGTGTTCTACCTCTGGGTTATCTGGCAATAGATAATAGCCACCTTTTGCATAATCTTCTCTGTAGACTGCAGCCAACGACATAAAGTGCGGGATCTGCCATAAAAATAACAAACAACCTAAAACCCAGGCTTGTGCACTAAATGAATTGGTTGCTGCAGTCCAGCCCATCATGGGTGGTATAGCACCTGGAATAGCTCCTGCTAATATAGCTAAAGGCGAATATGGCTTCATTGGTGTATAGATAAATAGGTAAGTTACAATGGTAAGCGCAGCCAAATATGCGGTGAGTGCATTGACGCCAACAAACAGTAAAGTAATACCAGAAACTGACCAGCTTAAGGTGATAAAAAGTGCATGATTTGAAGATAACTTACCAAGTGGAAGTGGACGATTACGTGTCCTTGCCATTTTGGCATCACGGTCCCGTTCCCACCATTGGTTTAAACCGTTAGCCCCCATGGCCGTCAACAATGTTCCGAGTAATAAACTGAATATTTCAAACAGCTCCCATTTATTTACCCCTAATCCATATCCTGCTAGTGTGGTAAATAAAACAAGAGTACATAAGCGAAATTTACCTAACTGTAAATAGAGGCTAAGTTGATTTTTATAGGTGGTTGCAAAAGTCGACATGTTTACATTCCGAGGCGGAATTAAGTGCTGAGATAAGATTAGGTTATGTACAGCTATTTAGCTAACTTAAAAGCTATATAACCGTTTACAATATGGTTTACAAAGTTGTCGAAAAAGGATGAGAGCTAGCTTCGTACCGACAGTATTCAGAGTGTTCTCCCAATCACTCCTTGGATGTTTAGATAAACACTATTTCGTATGTTCAACTTTTATTTGTGCCTTAGTTAACGCAGGAATGGTTGAAAGCTTAAGCGTAAAATTTTAATTCAATAGGCATTCAATATTTGCCAATAATAAGAAAGTACTGCTACTGAGTATATTCTTAAAAAGTGTAATTGAGACCAAGAGTCAAACGCTTATCAGTTAAATCCCGACTAGCATTATCTGATTCTCTATCTAGTAACCTGACACCGACGTTAACTTGCAATTTTTTGCTGAGATCTCTTTTAAAATCTAATGACACAGTTCGATTAGTATCTTCGTCAGATAACTCGTCAAATTGCCTTTTAGATAAATTAGAGGTAAGGCTAATGTTTGTTTTACGGCCTAAAGCGTAAGATAGATTAAGACCTAAACTGCGAGTTTTTTGCAAACGGTCTGACTCCAAATACTCAGTTTTGGAATAGGATAAATTTACCGATGCTTTGATTTTTCGTTTGTCATAGCCAATGTTAAAGCGTCCTACTTTAGTGAATATAACTTCTTCACTAATGTCAGAATCTAAATCCGTTGAAGCTCTGAACTCTTCGCCTGCTTGTAATTCATAGTCAAGACTGTCTGGCTGGAAACAATCAACCAGATCGGTAGACCCAAATTCACATACAAATAGGCCATTAAAATTGTTGCCTGAATTCGCTAATTGACCAAAGGTTGTAACTTGTTCAGAGTAAGATAGTGAACTACGTAATGACTTTAAAGCATACGTAAAGTCTGCGTTGTAGGCGTCTCCATAAAACCGTTTAGCGTAGTCAAATTTTAATGCTGTTCTGTTTGAAAATGCCCAATTAACATTCACACCAACAAACTTTGTTTCGATATCACCTTCCTCTAATTGGTTGTAAGTTAATAATATTGCTTGGGCGCCTCTCGGTTTCCATTCTATACCCGCCCCATAACTGGTTGTATCTATATTATTTCTTCTAGAAAAAGTCCCTTCGCCCACATCATAATTTTCTGAACTGCCGACTATGACCCAATCCAATTTATTAGCAATTACAAAACCAATTCTGCCGCTAACATTTGACGAACTGAAGTCCCCAAAATTAGATCGACTACTGTCATTATATTGGGCAGATAGATTAAAATTATAATTTCTAGCGTACTTACCGTTGTACAGCCGCGCTGATACACCTAAATTATCACTATCTAAGCCGCTAGAAACATCATCGAGTGATTCGTCTGTTTTGGTTTCTGAAAATGAACTTTGGAAAGTAAAACCCAAATACTTAGGATTAGGGATTGAAAAATTAAGCCCCGCAGAATTATTTCTATATTTGGTTAAATCACCTGGCGACAATAATTTGTCTCCAACAAATTGCTGTTGCGAATTAATGACTCGATAATTTTGTGCCCCGCTGAAGCTTAAAGTCATGGCACTTTCAATTAATGTGAACACGCTATTGTATTTTAGCTCAGTGTAGTTTTTGTTCGCCCCATCAATGTCATTATTTTGTTCGACTTTAGTATGGTCAACAACAAAAGAAGCAGTGGCCCGCTTTGCCGAATACGAGGTGAGGATTGAAGGTAAAACTACAATCGCTTCATTGCTGACAGACTCGCCGTTATTTCTTTCAGTATCGTAAACATATATCGTGGTGTCGATTTTTGAAGTAAATTGTACATCCCCAGCAGCGGCAAAATTTGCAGTGCCAACCAGAGCAAACAATACACATTTACTGTGTGTTTTTCTCTTAGTCAATGCTAATGCAACCACTAATTAGCCCCCGCATAATAATATCCATAACCTAAACCTTTTGTATTTACTTTTTCTGACTTATTCACAACAAATCCAATCGCCATCTCCGGGTTTAACTGTTTTACGGCCTCTTCAATGTCAACTAGCTTTGTTTTTGATTCTTCAGTAACTACAAGCGCTTGGCCTGCTAAATTTGCTAATATTGCTGTTTCGTTTATACCCAATAATGGTGGAGTATCGACAATAACAACCCTATCCGTGTAACGGTTCGCAAATTCTTCAACAGCCTCAAACATTTTTTCACTTGCAAGTAATTCTGTTGATAAATGATGCGATTGACCAGCTGGAATAATTCTAAGATTATCTAAATTTGTTTTATACATAACTTCAGATATGTCTTGGTTTTCGCCCAGCAAGTATTCCATTAGCCCCTGTTTTCTCTCTAGCTCTAATGTTTTCATCACGTTAGGTCTGAGAACATCGGCGTCTACTAATAAAACCGTTTTATCCTTTTCCAAAGCGATACTGAGGGCCAAATTAATAGCGGTAAATGTTTTCCCTTCTCCAGGGCGAGAGCTGGTCACCATAATAATGTTACTGTTTTTTAAAGATTTGGATAAAGGTCCAAACGCGTTGTCTAGCAACTTTCGTTTTATTGCTCGAAACTCTTCATTAATGAGTTGTCGCTGTGAATTGGTTGACACAAAACCTTTTTTCTCTAACATTTCAAAATCAATTTGAATCGTGGAGGTAACATTATTCCCTTTGGATAATGTTGTTTGTTTTTGTAAGGCTTTCTCAACAGAGCTCTGTTGTGTGCCTTGCTCACTCTCTAAGGGGTTTTGTCGCTCCTCTTTATTTAAATCAAATGCTTTTTGGCTCTGTTTTTGCAGCGCTTTTTCTATAGAGTTCATGAGAATACCCTCGCATAAATATCAAACTTCATTATCTCTGCAGACATTAACACACCATATAAACCTAAAATTAAGCTTGAAGAGCATATAAATATTAATAGTCTCGAACGGTTGATTTTTTTAATCTGAACTTTGTTTAAATGACTTACCATTCCTAACACTGGATAAGAGGTAAGAGATGTCAATTGACTGCCCCTTAACAAAACTGGATTAAGCTGGCTAATTAAAAATGCTAGACCTAAACCAGCCGCAAACCCCAGTCCAAGAGCAATCGTATAGTTAAGTAATCTGTTGGGTCCGGATGCAGTTTTTGGCGCTATTGGTGGGTCAACAACTTTGAATTGAACGTCTTCTGCAGAAACATCTGCTTTCTGGGCTAAATCAGCTTGCTCTTTTCTGGCAAGTAATTCGGCATGCTTTCTTTGAGTTACCTCATAATCTCTATTTAAAGCCGTTCGTTCTGCTTCAACTTGCGGTACCAAATCAATTTTCTGTTTTAATGCTTCAATTTTATTAGCATGATCTGCTTCTCTTACTCGAAGTGAAGCTACTTGACTTTCTAAACGACTCATCTCTAGCTTTATTTCGCTAGCAATAGAACCAATTTGCTCCGGTTTTCACCATCATTTGATGATAGATATTCCTCAATATCCAACTTTCTGGAGGCAAGCAGTGAATCTAGCAAGTTATTTGCTTCTATTACATCTGGATGGAGTTCAGTGTACTTTAACATTAATTGGTCAAGATTTTCTTCAAGAGTGTTTATACGGCTGTCATAACGAGTTGTTAGAGATGATGGCCCTTCAAAAGGACGCACAGAAGACCCGTCTTGGTTGGTTTTTCTATCTTCAATTTGATCTGACAAAGCCACTATCTGCTGTTCAGTTTCTTTAATGGTCAATCGAGTGCTTTCCAACGTATCTTCTAACGAAGAGTAGTTTTGATAGAAAGAACCTTGATTTGGCAACAGATCTGAATACTTTCTCTTAAAATTCGCCAGCCTTTGTTCTGAACTTGTCAACCTAGTTTCATACTCATCAATTTGTTCATCAATAAATTGGCTGGCAGAATCAGAATCTTTTCTACTGTTGCCTTTTGTGCCTTCGACAAAAAGGTCAAGTGTTTCTTGAACCACTGTTCTAGCCATTTCAGGGTCTCGATGGCTGTAAGATATAGTGTAGAGGTTATTTCTCCCCGTGGCTGTTAGTCGAATTTTATTAGATAACGAGTTGATCAGGTTTTCGTATTCCACAGCATTAGTAGCCGTTATGTCTAAATCTGACTCTCTCGCAATTATTTCTATATTTGGACGACTCAAAAGAGTCTGTACCATCATTGCAACTTCTTGCCTTGGGTCGGTTTGAAGTGCTAATCCTCTTAGCAAAGGTTGAAGCACAGAACGAGTATCTACATATACTCTTGCAGATGACTCATACACGTTTGGCATAGAAGCAACATACACAAAACCCACGGGGCAAATTAGCCAAGTACAAATCATGATATAGCGTTTTTTTACCCAAACACCCTTCAGGTAATCAATTATTAGTTCGAGCGTTTTTTGAAGATCCTGCATTTATATATCCATATCTATCTTGACTGTTAAAACCATGCTTCAGGTATAATGATGATATCACCTGGTAACATATCTATATTTTCTTCTATTGAACCTTCTTTAATTAACTCATCAATTTTAAGCTGATAGGTTTTTTGTACGCCTTCAACCATTCTAACCAATTTAGCATTATTGCCTGAAGCAAACTCAGTTAAACCGCCTACAGATATCATCAAATCTAACAATGTCATTTTTTCTGTGTAATTCACTGCACTGGGGTTGATTGCTTCGCCAATTACTCTGACTTGCTCGTAAAGAGGTCCTCGAAAACCACCTACGCTTACTGTCACTCTGGGATTATTAATATATTTTGCCAGTTCGACTTCTATATGTCTTGCTAGCATTGTGGGCGTTTTGCCAGACACTTTAATATCTTCTACTAAAGATGTAGTAACCATACCATCCGGGCGAACAACAAAGCTGCCAGAAATATCTGGATTCCGCCAAACAAATATAGAAACACTGTCACCTGGCCCTATCAAGTATTGATAATCCTCTACAGACGTAGTGGTAGAAGAGTAGGTTGTTGCGTTTGGCAATTTCCCAGCGTTACTGGAACAACCAACTGCGGTTATTGTTAAAAAAAATATTAAATTGAACAATGCTATTTTGCTAGTCTTCATGTAGATTACGGTCCCATATGTTTGAACTCTCAGATTATCAATGTAACAAGTTTTTGGCTGGCTAGACAACTATAATGTTATGATTAAATTGAAAAAAGTGATTATTGATATGTTAAATCATGTGTAATCTAAAAAAAGTTGTCGTAAAAGGGGATTATAAATGAGCTTTGGTAGTCGAAAAAAAGTTCGTCGCTCAAATATTATGATGCTGATTGAAGCAATCATTATCGGTTACGTAGGTTATCTAGCTTGGGTTTTAGTCAAATATTTTTTTGGTTCATCTTTTGTCGTTGTGCCTATGGTTGACCTTGCTTATCAAGTGGGTCTTTTTACTGTTTTGGTCGTTCTGTCTGCACTATCTGTAGGTTTATATGAAACTAAACTGAGGGAGACATTTAGGGGAGTAATAAGAAGAATATTTGTCAGCGTCGCTATAAGTTATTTTATCATTGAGGTTGTCACTAGTGCTTTACTGGCCAATATTGAAATAAGCCGTTACTACTTTCCATCCTATGCTGGTATGACTATCATAGTAATCGTTATATTTCGCTATTTTATTAATCGATTAGGTATTCTTGGTCTTGGCCAATCTAAAATAATTGTGATTGGAGCGGGTGAGAGAGCTTCTATCATCGAAAAGCGAATGCGAAGAGAAGTTGACAGGTTTGGTTTTGAGTTATTGGGTTTTATTCCTATCCCCGGTGATAACAGGGAAGAAGGTATTCAAAATGAAAAGCTATTGCATGTGAAAATTGATGAAAACTTCAAAAATTTCATTGCCGATAATGACATTGATGAAGTAGTGATCGCCTGTGACCAAAGAAGAGGCACATTACCCGTTGAGATTCTCTTTGATTGCAGACTCAGAGGGGTCGAGGTCACAGACTTACTAGACTTCATGGAACGCGAAACAGGTCAAATTGTGGTGAATCTGATGTACCCAAGTTGGGTGATTTATTCGAATGGTTTCAACTCGCAAAATTATTTGCGAGACGCACTTGATTACACGATGAATTGTCTTATGGCTACAATGGTGCTTCTGCTCGCATGGCCGTTTATGTTGCTAACCGCAGTCATCATACTTTTTGAAGATGTAAACCTTAAAAACGCCTCTGTTTTCTACAAGCAAGAAAGAGTCGGTTTGAATGGTCGTCTTTTTAACATTATCAAATTCCGAAGTATGCGCCTTGATGCAGAGAAAGACGGAGCAAAATGGGCCACGGCTAATGATAGTAGGGTGACAAAAGTAGGGTTTTTTATACGTAAATTTAGAATTGACGAACTTCCACAAATTTGGAATGTTTTTAGAGGGGAAATGTCATTTATTGGCCCTCGTCCCGAGCGTCCTCAGTTCGTGGAACAGTTGATCAGAGAAATCCCCTATTACAACCAACGACATAATGTTAAACCAGGCTTAGCAGGCTGGGCTCAACTTAATTATCCATACGGAGCGAGTGTGGAAGATTCGATGGAAAAATTAAAATTTGATCTTTACTACGTTAAACATCAAAGCCTTATGTTAGATATTCTTATTCTTATTCGCACTGTTGAAGTCGTGCTATTTGGTAAAGGGAGATAGGTTTTGAGCGACCAAGCGCTAAATGCAATGACGGTTGATGTGGAAGACTTTTTTCACGTATCCGCTTTTGAATCGATTATTGACCCTTCACAATGGAAGGAATACCAGCCAAGAGTTGATTTTAATACACGACGTTTATTAGGCCTTTTTGCTAAACATAATGTTACATCGACGTTTTTTGTTTTAGGTTGGGTTGCTGAACGTTACCCTGAACTCATTACTGAGATACATCGACAAGGTCATGAAATTGCTAGTCATGGTCATTCTCACCGCCGAGCGACCACCCAAACTCGTCAGGAGTTTTTTGATGATGTTAAACGCTCAAAGGAGCACCTAGAAAACTTAATTGGTGAACGCGTCACTGGTTATCGTGCTCCAAGTTTTTCTATTGGTTATGATAACGAGTGGGCGTTTGAAGTGTTGGCTGAGTTAGATTTTGGTTACAGCTCAAGTACTTATCCGGTTAAACATGACCTATATGGAACGCCAGACTGGCCGAGGTTTGCATATAAGCGTAAAGAGGGAATTATTGAAATCCCTATTCCAACACTGAAACTATTAGGTAGGCAGACTCCCATCGGTGGGGGAGGTTATTTTAGGCTTTATCCCTACAACTTGACTAAGTTTTTAGTTTCACGTTATTTGAAAAAAGAAAAACAGCCATATTCGTTTTATTTTCACCCTTGGGAGATTGATAGCGAACAACCTCGGTTAAGTCATGCTCCGCTTAAGTCTAAATTTCGACATTATGTAAATTTGCATAAGACATATGGCAAGTTAGAGAGTCTTCTGAACGATTTTTCATGGGGCACCATGAAGGACGTCTACAACATACCTTCAAAATAAGGGACAGTATTGTGAACGGAACTTTCACTGGTAAGGTCGATGCATCCTCGAGCAAACTATTTTTTGTTTGTCTGGTCTTGCTTTTGGGCACTTGGGTAGCTGTCTTTTTTCAAGGACTGGCTACAGCCATCGATATTTGGTTGATTTCTGACATTTTTAACCACTGTTTGTTTGTATTGCCTGGTTCCATGTTCCTTATTTATTTAAAGCGTCATGAACTCAGCTTAAAACACTTTCAGCCCAATTATTGGGTATTGTTTTTGTGCTTAGGAAGCTTATCTCTTTATGCTATTGGCTTAGCCGGAGATGTAAAGCTCTTTATGCATGTGGCGACATTTACTTTCTTGCCATTGAGCGTGTGGGCATTCATCGGAAATCAACTAACATTAAAGATATTATTCCCACTGGTTTTTATAATTTTTTGTATTCCTGTTGGTGAAGAATTAATTCCTGCACTGCAAGAGGTGACCGCTGATTTGTCTATGATTATGCTTAATTGGTCGGGTATACCAGTATATAGAAGTGGACTATATATCGAAATTCCCCAAGGCCGATTTTTAGTGGCAGAAGCTTGTTCCGGGATCAGCTTTTTTATCGCATCTCTGGTGATTGGTTCGCTTTACGCTTATTTGAATATTAGCTCCAGTAAGCGTCGGGTTATCTTCATGCTTATCTCTATTGCATTTCCTATCATTGCCAATGGCATCCGAGTATTTGGAATTATATTAACAGGCTACTTAACTGATATGGAACATGCTGTTGGCGCAGACCACCTGATTTACGGTTGGGTGTTCTTTTCTATCGTTATAGTGTGTTTGTTAGGTATTGGGGAGATAGTTAGGGAGAAATATCCACAAGAACAAGGCTTACAGCCAGAATTAGCTAGTGAAAGGTGGATAACTGATAAGTCTTTTTATCCTTCGTTAATATGTATTCTAGTGCTAATGCTCGCTTATTCTGCGTGGTTCAGATTAATTACTGCTCAGTTAAATCAATCATCTGCCACTACCCACTTAACTTTAAGCATAACGGAAGGCGCTGACCAAGCAAATTATCTAAGCAATTGGAAACCAGAATTCATTGAGCCTGCACAAGAATTTCATTATAGCCGGATGATGTTGAATACTCCCGTTGATGTCTATGTCGCTTGGTATCCGTTAGGTTACGGAGAGCTAATTACCTCTGGAAACCGACTTTACACTGAGAAGTCATGGTCACTAAAATCTACTAGTAACTTACAATTGGGATCCGATCAAAACATACGAATATCTACAATTGTGAATCATAGTAGTAAAAGACTGCTTAGCTCTTGGTACCTAATTGACGGTAAAATGTTTACCAATAATAAAATAGCCAAGTTATATGAAACATACCAAATATTAATGGGGAACCATATTGGTAGTGCTTTAATTGCCATTTCTCAACAAACCAAAAATGTTTCAGCAGACCAGGAAAAGACTGAATTCCAAGCGATTTTAAAGCAGAGTATTATTGAATTGAATCAAACTATTGAGATTAAATAATAAGATATGAAACTTGGTAGTAGAAGGTTTTTTAGTGGTGGGATTAATCGTCTGTTGGTGTTATTACAGAAGAAAGACTGGCGTGGAAAACATTGGTTTTACGTGTGGTTGTCTAAGCGATATGCCAGCAAAGTCATTACTCATAGCGTTGAGGGGCGTGCATTTAATGTCCCTGTGGGAGAGTGGTGTTTTTGGTTAGAAAAAGGCCCTGAAAACTACTACTTAGATGAATTTTTACCTTTTTGTGATGTGTTAAACAACTTAGACACGCCTTTTACTCTGTTTGATTTAGGGGCTGATATAGGCACTGTTTCATCTTTAGTGGCGACACATTGTAACAACTTGAAAAATGTAATTGCTTTTGAACCTAATACTAAGTCTTTTGAGGTATTAGCCGTAAATTTAGAAAACATTAGACAACCTTCAATGTGTATTAACGCGGCGGTATCTGACTTTGAGGGTGTTGCCACTTTTCATGTTGACTCAGAAAGATTAAATGACCATGAAGGTTACATAGATAATAGCGGTGAGGGTGACACAAAGGTGACTTCTCTAGATATTTGGTCAGTCGAGCAACAAGATATCACTATTGAGGAAACGATTGCCTTAAAAATTGATGTCGAGGGTCAAGAAATACAGGCTGTGCTTGGTGCTAAGAGCCTCATTAAAAACGCACAAAAAGTGGTAGTTCTAATAGAAATTCATCCCGACGTGCTGGCAAGAACCAGCAATACGCCTGATGATTTGTTTTCAATAACCGAGAAAGTCAGAGATTTCGAGTGGATAGTGCCACTTTATAATAATACGCCTATAAATCGCAATTTGCCCTTTTTTGAACAAATGCCGTTGGGTCAATACGATATTATTGGCATCTCCCGATAGAACAAGTTCAACGAAGATAGGCGTGATAATAACAGTGCTGAACGATATGGCTTATCCAGAGTTCAAATATCATCACTTAGTCCAACATAAATGAAAAAGTGATTAATTGTTGTTCTGTTAAATAGTCACTCAATACTTTACTTCTTTTATTTTCCTTTAATACTGCACTTGCACTGTCTCGTTTACGGATTTCTTTATTGGTGAGGTTGCCATTAATTTCAACATTTTTTGTTGAAACAAATCAATATTCAATGGCGTTATTGTAAGAGTGTTCTAAATAGATTTTATTATCTAAAATCTTGGTATTAGGACTTTCTACAAGAATAATACCAACGTCAGTATTGGGGTATTTATTGGCGCTGTGTAAAATTAAATTACTTTGTATTACTCCCCCCATGTTAGGACGATTCGTCATGCAAAATCCAATGACCGCGGTCACAATTGATTATGTTGTCTTCGACCAAAGTACTTTGTGTGTTGTTCTAGAAGTGAATTGCGTGCTCTGCAACTCTAGATCCTGGGCCTCGCTATTCCTATAAATAAACTTCTACGAACAACCCAGTTATGACCACCGTGAACATCAATCTCACCAATATAATATTGTGGGCCGACTCCAGCAGTATAAACAAACTCACAGTCATCAATCACACCGTAATCGCTGGAAATTTTGTTTTAAGGTTGTAACTGACTTTTAAAGTTGTTCAAAGCTATCTCGCAACACGCAATTACGCAGAGTGGGGGAAGTCAGCGCTTTGCTCGCCCGCAATACGTATTAAATGGTTACCTGCTTGTTGCAGAGTTATACCATCAAGCGTGAGGTGTTTTCCTGATACTCGGATCAGGTTATCAACTCTCTTCGTTTTTCTCATGCCACACCCACTTATTACCACGTTGTTTCTGTTTCCAGATTTAGATATTAAGCTGATATTATCGTCTGCATCAATGAGCGTTTTTTGTATCTGATAGACACCATCTGCAAGAATGATTTGCATATCGCCAACTTTATTGTCTTGAGTGATAAAAAGTGTTTGTTAAATATTTTTGCTGAGTGTGGCGAGCAAATCAAAACTAAATATAAAGATTGCACTAAATAATATTAACCCATTTGCTTGCCTCATGAACTTCACTTTAATGGTCTGAATAGGTCTATACATTTTATTCTTTTGGGGATTATTAGCCGGTTTATTTGCGCATTTTTATAATTTTAGCAGGGTTTCCTGCGACTATTGCATAGTCGGGCAGATCATTAACTACAACTGATCCTGCTGCCACTATGCACTTCTTTCCCACATTTGCCATTATAATAGCGCCGTTACCTAACCAGCTATCTTCACCTATAACAATTTTAGTAAACTTACCGCCTTGTTCATTTAGCGGACGGTCGATATCATCGAAGTTATGTTGCTCTTTTCCACTTAATATATGTACGCCACTACCCAATAAACAATTGGCTTCGATACGACACATCCCGATATTGCTATGAGGACCAATATAACACCCAGACTGTAATTCAGTATCTTGTTGAGACAACAAGGCGCCAAAGCCAATGAATGTATCGAGGTCGCAATGTTGCATCGTAAAGTGATAAAAAGAGGCTCTAAAATATGCGCCTAACTTCCCTGGAAAGAGGCTTAGAAACTGCGAAAATGCACTGAACACAGCGTCTTTATTTGCTACTTGTGTAAGTAAAATATATAGACCTACAAGTGGCATCATGATGAGACTACAAAATAAGCTGATGAACGTTTTAATAATTTTTTTCATATTTCCTACATGGACTATAATTTTAGTGTTTCAATAATGTTTCTAGAGGCTGCAAGATACTTTCCCAACTGTAATTGTGCGTAACATTTTTTAATGCATTGTTGCTTATATATGAATAGCATTCTTGATTGTTTGTTAGTTGTTCAATTCTATTGATAAATTGCTCAGGAGTATCTGCCAACAATATATCTTGTTCAACATTGCATCTAATGCCTTCTGCTCCCATTGATGAAGCGATGACCGGTAGCCCGCAAGCAAAAGCTTGTAATACTTTATTTTGTACCCCTCTGGCTATTCTAAAAGGTGCGATAAAAATGTTAGCTTTATCAAAGAAAGGTTTAATGTCGTCTACAAACCCTGTCACCTCGATTCCTTCATTCAATTGAAGCTTTTTAACTTTATCAGTTGGATTCATTCCTGCTATACAAAATTTAGCATTTGGCCACTGCTTTTTAACAGTCGGCCACACGAAATCTATAAACCACATGATTGCGTCAATATTGGGTGCGTAGTCCATAACCCCCGCAAATAAAAAATAGGGATGTGCCGTTTGTCTTGGATTTGCGGGGGGATAAAACACATTTGTATCAAGACCATTTTCAATAGCTGTGACGTTTTTTACATTTCCATGAATACTTTGAAACAAATCGACTTCTGTTTGAGTGATTAATAGGCAATGGTCAAACTTGTCAACTATATTTGCCTCAACGTTAGCTATGAGACGCGACTCTCGCCCGTAAACTGCGCTCAACGGCCATTGATGACTTTTCTTATATTGTGTCCACTTATCAGAATCAACATCCATAAAATCCATTATGAGCACTGGAGGCGTATTTAATGTGGCGTGTACCTTGGAGCGAAATATATATTCACTAACACTAGAGGCAGAGCAAAAAATAACGTCAACCTCTTGTGATACCAATACGTCATCAATTTTGGATTGTAATTTCGCACTGTAAAAATTACTGACACTTAGCGCTTTGTTTTTTATAAAGCCCGATATCAAGCGTATTGGTTTTGCCGGCAGCTTCGTACTGACTACTTCTAAACAATGGTGCTTTTCTAACTCATCAAAGTATTTTTGTTCAGAATCGTCTTCGTACGGACTTGCTAAAATAACATCATGTTCACACTCGTTAAAATATTTTAACTGGTGAAATGTTCTTATCTTTTCACCTTTGTTCGGTGGATACGGGCATCGTTGTGCGATAATAAGAATTTTCATTGTTTAATATTGATGCTCTGGTGTTTTGCTGTAAATTGACAGGCTATTAAGGTTTAAAATGAAAATTATGCAGCACCAACTGACAATTTCACTATAATCTATAGCCTTCACGGTCAAAAAATATATTACACAATGTAACATTTATTTTGAACGTATTGTTAGTATGATTGGTTATCAAACAAATGCCGATAGACTTTACTTGCAACTTATATGAGGTTACAACTATTTGAAAACATTACTGATCACTGAAAACTTCCCTCCTAAATCGGGTGGAAGTGGTCGCTGGTTTTGGGAGCTGTATTCGCGTTTACCTCAGAACGAATACGAAATCCTTGCAGGCGATGAGCTAGCAGCGGAAAAATATGATTCTGATGCCAAAATTCATATATTAAGAGGCAATCTTACATCTTCTGAATGGGGATTTAAAAGTAGTGTTGGGCTTAAATTTTATTTCAAAAGCGCTTTGCTAGTACGCAAGATAATCAAGCAAAGACAGATCACACAATTGCACTGCGGGAGAGTATTACCTGAGGGCGTCATTGCATGGCTACTCAATTTATTCACTGGTATACCTTATGTTTGTTATGTGCATGGTGAAGACTTAGAAACAGCACAAAGCAGTCGTGAGCAATATTTTATTTGTGGGCAAGTAATAAAACGAGCAAAAACTATTATTTGTAATAGTCAAAACAGTGCAAACATAGTGGCTAAGTTTGGCGCACAAGCGGCGGCTAAGACCCAAGTTTTACATCCTGGTGTAGATAGTGATCTTTTTGTGCCTGAACAAAGGAATGAAAAATCTTTAACATCACTGAATTGGATTAACAAAAGAATCGTGCTAACAGTAGGACGGCTCCAAGCTCGTAAAGGGCAAGACATGATGATTAAGGCTATTCCGGAGATACTTAAGGCCACACCGAACTTTTTATACGCAATTGTGGGTGACGGTGAAGAATTCGATGCTTTAGTCAAACTCAGTGCTGAACTTGAAGTAGAACAGCATGTTCAGTTCCTTAGAGGTATCACCGATGAGCAGATGATTGAATGTTACCAGCAATGTGACTTATTTATATTGCCTAACAGAACGATAGATAATGACATTGAGGGCTTTGGAATGGTCTTGGTGGAAGCGCAATCATGTGGAAAGCCTGTTGTCGCAGGTGATTCCGGGGGAACAAAAGAAACAATGTTACTCGGTGAATCTGGATTTATCATTGATGCAACACAGCCATCGAACATTGCTTCAACTGTGGTTGGCATGTTGTCAGATGAGCAAAAGTTGAAAGACATGGGAAGCAAGGGAAGAGAACATGTACTTAAAAGTCTTGATTGGAAGGCACTAGTAGTAATAGCAAAAGAACTGTTTGCATAACTATTAAGTGCAACCCTTTATAAGTAATGTATTGGTATTAAATTGATACAGGTTGGAGCCTAAATAGTGAGCTTATCTACTTTCAAAAAATGACATGATATTGTCTATAATAATGAGGTAAACGTGCAAATTAAAGTAGCTATATGGTACATGCTGTTAGTAACAGGTAGTTTACTGTTAGTAATAAATGTATATGGATTAAGTAGAGATATTCGAGTCTCTGAGTTTCACGACGATTATTTGATTTTTCCGAATGATCAACCAACTGACTTCAATAGCACGCTAATAGACTTAATTCGACATGGTGACGAAAGCGATATTGAGTATGCAACCAGAATTACTCATGTTGTTGCAAAAGGGCTTGCTCATTTAGATTGGTTGGTTTACCCCAATGAAAAATTCAACCAACTTATCCCTATATGGGAAAATTATTTTTTGTACTTTATGGGAAAACTCTCTGGTATACCTGAATATCAAAGGTACCATTTTGCTAATTATCGCAGGAGCTTAGAGAGAGGCATTGGTATTTGTGGCGATGCTTCAATGGTGATGTCTCAGCTATTAAACGAGCAAAATATTTTCAATAAAATTCTGACATTTCCAGGCCACGTAGTCGTTGCCGCCACATTCGAAAATGGGAAACAATATATATTGGACGCCGACTATGGCGTTGTGATTCCTTATCCACTTAATGAGTTTGCAACTAGTAGTCGAGAAATTGCAAAGCTTTATTCAGAAGCAGGGTACCCTCTAAGGGACTTTGTATTATTCCAAAGAATATATAAAGAAAATTATAATCAATGGGATGGAGTAGGGCACTTTATTACCAACAAATACTATTTCGAAAAATTTGCTTACTGGTTAAAATGGCCTTTACCCATATTAATGTTACTTTTTTCATTATTAGTTTAGTTAAAATAAAGCGTAAAAATAATTATACATACTAATAATTATGTAGCGTGT
>OOGD01000047.1_pt1 | contig 31497 bp, 26 predicted proteins | sample 1670381 | NCBI WGS metagenome assembly OOGD01 (sample SAMEA98146918, study PRJEB22522) | marine metagenome | biome: marine biome; feature: marine water body; material: sea ice | place: Arctic Ocean | collected 14-Sep-2015 | depth 1.3 m | reverse complement strand
TTTGCTCTGTATGGGTATTTTATTTTTTTCAAAAAAGCGAATATAAAAAGGAAATTAATTGGAGCTTAACTACGCATCCATCCATCCATCATAAATAATCTAACTTTTTCGCTCTGATAGATGTTATCGAAATCTCTTATTAATAAAATATATACTGCAGCAGTAGATGGCGCTCAATGACGTGCTGGAAATTTTTTCAATCCTTAGCATCACTACTATTTAGTTAGTGTTGAGCAGGTACCCTCGGAGAATACCTGCCCTTAGAGCGATGTTAGGCAAAGACCAGTCCACCTAACATAACAAACATATTAATCTAAATGATAATGATTATCAATAGCATTTTTAGATATATTACAAAATCAAAACGCGTTTCGATATATTCAGATAGTAAAACTATTTTGTAGTCCTGTTTGCCCTTGCGATTTCTGAAAAGTCGACATCTTTATAGGTATAACTTTGCTCTTTAGAAAGGTTCTTTCCATAAGTGTTAAGCCAGTCTCTGTGTATTGCTAACTCCGTATGCGCTGGAGGAATAATATTGAATGTCACAGTGTATTTGTCATCAATACTGCCAGGAAGCGTTATATTTCGGGCATAATGAAAGTTATCGACCAAGTTAATATGTGGTACTACATCTATAAAAGTGCTTAATCCTGTTTTTTGATTAATCACCCGAGAGGTAATATGTAGGTATGGGACAAATCCACCACTGGGCGTACCTTGGGGTGTATTTTTAGTATCCCAGTTTGCTCTTGCCTCAATATGAACATGTGTCTCATGTTCTTTAAGATGCAGTAATCCAGCAGGTTGCACATGATCTTTAATTGCACCTTCAAAGATAAATACCAGTCCCGGCTCTAAGCGTTCTTCACCGATTACAAGTTCTAGTGCCATACTGTTGGCAGCCCAAAGTATGCTCATAAGGGTTAATAGTTTTTTCATTGTAGTGTCTCCAATTTAAGGTGTTTTAAGTTAGTTTACGTATCATCATTTTTCGATAAAAGCTTGTTCGATAACATAATGCCCCTGAGTTCTTGATGTGGCTCTTTGTCGCCTAAGATATTTATTAATGTGTTCAAAATTCCACCGTTATCACAAATCATAAAACGCTCCACTGGAGGATCTAGATATGGGAAATTAAGTTATTTGAATTTCCTCATCTGAATGTTTTGTATCTAAAATATTTACACATAAATACAAATAAATACACAGCAAACAAATAATAATGATTATCATTTGTAATAAAGTTCTGCATAGATATATATTAAAAACCTCGATTTTTAATAAGTGAAAGGACAAACGAATAGCATGATAGGTGAACCAGATACTCAAAAGCTTTCAGAAAACGAGCATCTATTGATGAGTAAAGGAGTGAGGATCACCAAACCTCGCTTATTGATATTGGAGCTATTACAACAATCATGCACACAACATTTTAATGCAGAAGAGCTTTATAGATTATTGCTTTCTAAGGGTGGAAAAGTGGGTCACGCTAGCATTCACAGGGTACTCACTGAATTTTGTGCAGCTGGCATTGCGGTTAGGCACAATTTTTCTCCCAACAGAATGATTTACGAATTATCGTCACAAAACGACCACGATCATATGGTTGATGTTCATACGGGCCCAGTTCCAAGGAAGCCGGTCGATTATTCAGCCCTTAGTTTTTATGCATCATGGTGAAAATAACTTGCATGCCTTCAGCGCCTCACAGTCGCAGTGGTAAAAAATGCAACGATACAGTCAAAGATAACCTACTTTGTGTCAGTTGCCCTAGAGGCTCACATCTTAGCTTTTGGGACACCACAACCCGTACTTTTATTGACCAGCAAATATTCAGCGATGTGTCAGGCCTCGCTTAATCGCTTGGCAATATATTAACGTCTAGCGGTAAAGGATTACTTAAAACCCTAAACCACAATCAACCTGTAACAGGAACAGCCAGTATTGATACGTTAGCGTTAAAGTTTGATAATCATATGACTATGATTGATGCGGGTTAAAAATTTTGGTGTTGATATCATAAGGTGAATGATAGGTACCTAACTTGCTCCCTACACAAACTACAATTCAACTCAATTTGGCAGGCAACAGTGTGACAATTTTAGATACGAATCTTTGTTTTAATGAAGCTAACGTTTACTACTTAATAACTTGACTCTCGAGTTGTTAATCTATGCTGTTTTATACAGTAAGCGACGCACACTCAGAAGGAATAAAAGCCATATCATGAACGTAACAAACTCGAATATTAAAAGTTAAACGTATACTGTGTAGCTCTAATGCTTCGACTCCAAAGAGGTCATTGTGTTTAAACAGATAATGCACCGACTAATTTAATTGAGTTAAATAACACCGAACGTTGAAAATCAGCTGCATTGGAATTTTAAGTTAGGTATTAATCAAAGATTAATATCACGCTAATGCACTTTGAACAGAATCTATTAACTCTGATGGGCTAAATGGCTTAGTTAAGTAATTATCTGCACCCGCTCGAATTCCATCTTTAAAATCTGTCATTTGTTTTTTGGCAGTCAGAAGCATTACATATGGAATTTTTTCGCTACCGTCTTGCTTTAGATTGTTACACACCTGAAAGCCATCAATTTCACCCGGCATCATTACATCTAAAATCACCAAGTCTGGTTTGATCAATTTTGCTAATTCTAGCGCTCGCTGTCCATTTTTTGCTTCATGTAACTCATAATCATCACATTCAAGTGTCATGCGTACTAATTTTCGTAATTCAGCTTGGTCGTCAACAATCAATATTATTTTCTGATTCATAATTATTTTCTCTGTATATTAATTTAAACAATAGGTAATCAGTCAGTTACTATCAATGCCTTCCCTTATTACTTAAAAATTCTACATCTCTTCCACTTAGAATTAGATAATAGTGCATGACTGAAATAGATAAAAAACGAACAGCTGAGTATAAACCCCTCACTTTTCCAACAGACATAAACCAACATACGCTTATAAACAGTTACTATAAAAATTTTTACTATAACAATAGCTGTCAGATTTACACATTAAAGAAAATAGGTAAATGACAATAAGTCAGTGATGCACTAATTGGTCTCGACCAATCAAGTACATACACAACTATAGCGCAATACGAACCAACTGGGTTATCGTTTTGAACCAGCCTAAATTCTGAATCGTGGATAACAAATAAATGATGAGCATACGCATAAAATAACAATTCAAATAATACCGCTAATAGCAGCTAAATTACTTTCTAAATGAACGTCTGAGCAGATATCAGGATAATGACATAAAAAAAATGGGAACACTAACCACGAAGGCCATTACATCTATATCTGGGTTTACAAACAGCATAAACGGAGATGTTAGCTTTAATAAAACCTTGCCTTAACTTTTATTGATGCTGCTGAGTTCCAGTTGAAAGTTGGCAAAGCTTAAATAATCATAAAACGCCATCTATACTCTCTTGGATAACAAAACACAATTCCAGAATACTTGTACTTTGGGATTGTCACAAACTAACAAATAACGTTAATTATCAGTGACCTATTTAATGCGTTTGATAATTTTTTGTACCTTGGGTGATTAACCACTACTACCTGACATTTTCTGGATTTAAAAAGTGTCCAGGTTACTCACAATGGCAAAAATGGGTGTCATACTGGCACCCACTACTTTATAAAATCGTAGCATTAACAGGACTCTATTGCTCGTTAAGCTTAGGACAAGCTAACTTTTCACGGGGCGGATAAGGATATGATGCTGTGTAGGTCGAAAATTTCTTACTGCACCAAAAACCACCTACAAATTTATTAACTAAGCTTGGTCAATGCTCTGCGTTGCCTCGTGCAATATGCTATTTACATTTAGATGCAGTTAACATGAATTCATGTACTAAAAAATGTGAATTGGGAAACTACTTTAGTTTAGGAGCTTAAAAATCGTCACCCAAAATTGCCCTAATTTCTTCTTTAACACTGTTGGTATGAATTACTTTTTCTCGTATTAACCGGCTTAGCTGCGAATAGTCAGCGGCCGTAAGCTAAGGTTTATCAATCAACTCTTGTATCAGGTACATAATGCGTTGGAAACTTAAGCATGCTATCTGTGCAACAATGGGCTTATAAATTTTGCATAAGATATCACAGTGCGCTACTGCTCAGAGTATTACAAATCTATTGTCAAATGCGTTGAGTAAGTCAGAAATCATAAGTGTTTCTTGTTGGGGTTATACCGTTTTTTATCACTACTTTTGTGAGCAGAAATACGCCAATACTAAGTAGTGAAAATAGCGACACGTAATAGACCGAATGTAAAAATCGTTGCTCCATTAGCTTTGCTTATGACCAGGATAAGAGAATAAATAAAAACTAGGGCTAAGTAGGAGGGAAAATATTACATATTGGGTAACAAGTTTCATGGTCATTCCCCATTATAGTTAAATTAAAGGGTGAAATTTTTCAGCAGTGATTGATTTGACTGCTTCGTGGTTAAACTGTTGAGTTGGCAACAATCGTTTTTTGAGAGAATACTGTGATGTAAGTGTCTAAATTTAAATAAGGTAATATTGGCTCTGCACTTACCTCATAGTAATGCTTAGTCTTACTCCTCAGATTGCTCGTTTGCAATAAAGCATTAATAATATTGTATGCTTTAGCTAGCTCGTTTTCACTTAAGGCATGTTCATATTGTTAGCCATAGTATTCAGCTAAATTATTAACACTAGTATGTAGCGCGGCATTGGCCACTTTTCCTGAATTGACTATATTGGTAGGCACCATCGCTTCACAAATCGCAATTTCATAACGCTCAATAGATTGCATAATGTGATGTTTTGCGAGACTAGGTTGTAATGGACCGATAGTTAACACTCCAAGCATGGTAAAGATAACTCAATTATGATGGCTTGCTGGGCGTTGCTGCGAAAAAGAATTAATCGAAGTTAAGTCCTATTATATTTAATTTACACACAATAATGTTCAATACAAAATCTATCGCTTCTATACCGCACGTATTTATCCTTTCAAATACACACAAATATCAAAATCAGTAGTGAACTGCTGTAAGTTGTCCACTAGATTCTGTTTTTTCTCTGCAGTTGCCGACCAATAATAAGGTGTCATCATCAACAAGTTCTCCCTTTGCTGAGGTTCAGTTAACTGAATGACAAAACTTACATTTAACTGCTGCGCTAGGACAAACCCATCAGGGATAACTTGAGCCACTTTGTGTTCGGTGGGTTTGTCGTATAATGCCTGCTTAAATTCAAATAAATGATGAGCTGCTGGATTGACTGTTATCCATATTCCGCTGGACTTTAATACTCGATGAACCTCGCGTTCACTGCTGGGTGCGAATATTTGCAATACTGCGTCCTGGCTGTTGTTTGCTAATGGTAATTGAAAAGTACTGGCCACAGCAAAGTGGTTTTCAGGGTACTTTTTAGCGGCTTTTTGTACTGCAAATTTAGAAATATCCAGCCCACTAAATTCAATTTTAACCTTGTCTTGGTTACAAAGCTGGCTCACTTGGCTCATGTAATAACCCTCGCCACAGCCGGCATCAAAAAAATTCACCTCACCATGCTCTGTCACTGTTGCAAGGTGTTGATTGAAAATTTTAGAAATTGAGTCTGCCAAGGGCTGATAAAACCCTTGTTCTAAGAAAGCACGGCGCCCATTAACCATTTTTTTATTATCGCCAGGCTGCTTGCTATTTTTATTCTGGACTAGGAGTAAATTTACATAGCCTTCCTTTGCTACATCATAACTATGACCATTTGAACAAGCCCATACCTTATTACTGAGTAACAACATATTTGAACAAGAGGGGCATATCCATGATGACATAAGACTATTATCGTCCTTTTTTGAGTTGGTTATAGATCAAGTTATAGCTCAGGCTAAAATTGTAACATCATCATAGACTTGTTGGCTTCTTTGTTATTAACTTGGTCTTAAATCTATCTCAACCAAGACTCAGGAAGCCAATAATGCGTGTACCCTTTTTCCTATTTTTGCTGATATTCGTTCAACAAGTATTAGCTACTCCCGGTTATTACCGTTACCCAGCGTTGCACAATCACACGGTAGTTTTTACCGCTGAAGGTGATTTATGGAAAATAAGATTAGACGAAAAATATGCGCAACGCTTGACGACTCACCCCGCTGAAGAAAAAGAGTCGAGTATTTCTCCTGATGGTAATTGGGTGGCTTTTGTAGCCAATTACTCAGGTACTCCAGAAGTGCATGTTATACCTATTCAAGGTGGCTTAGCAAAACGTGTAACATTTGAAAACGTCAATGTAAAAGTGCACGGTTGGACCGATGATTCAAAAGTACTTTACAGCTACAACGGTCGAGTAGGACCAACCGGAAATTGGACACTTAAACGTGTTGACCCTACTACCCTTATTGCTACTACCATCCCCTTAGCGGATGCAGTAGAAGGTTCTATAGCATCGGATGGAAAGACTCTATACTTTACGCAGTTTGGTTTGCAAATATCTAATGACAATGCCCGTAATTATCAAGGTGGCGCAAAAGGTGAATTATGGAAATTCACACTAGGTTCAAATAAAGAAGCGACGCGACTTACCAGTAAACACCAGGGTTCAGCACGAACACCCATGCCGTATGAAGAGCGTTTATATTTTGTTAGCAATCAAAGTGGTAGCGACAATATCTGGTCAATGAAATTGAATGGTAAAAACCAAAAACAGCATACGCAACATCAAGATTGGGAAGTCAGAAACGCTCGTTTAAACAGTCATAAAATTGCCTATCAACTAGGTGCAGATATCATAATATTCGATTTATCCAGTCAACAAAGCACCGTCGTAGATATCGCTCTCACCTCAGATTTTCCAGCTTTGAGGGAGCACTGGGTTAATAAACCTTTAAAGAACCTAACCTCAGCAAAACAAGCGGGTAATGCTAAGAAAGTGGTATTAACCGCCCGAGGTCGAGTAGCGATTGCCACGACTAATGGGTCAAGGTTAGTCGAGGTTGCTACACCTGAAAATTCACGTACGCGTAAGGCTATATTAAGCTACGACGAAAAATCAGTTTTTGCTATAAATGACAGTACGGGTGAATTAGAAATATGGCAGTACCCTGCAGATGGTTCAAAAGGCGCCAAACAATTAACCTTTGATGGCTCCATATTTCGTTGGGATCTTTACTTGTCACCAGATGGTAAGTCAATCGCTCACGATGATAAAAACGGTGATTTATGGCTGTTAGATCTAGACAGCAAAAAAAATGAAATGATTTTATCAAATAACGTGGGGACTTTTCCTATTGCCTCTTTGTCTTGGTCAAACAATAGCCAACTTATCGCGATTACCCATGCAGGAGCAAAAGCAGAACGGAGCCAAGTAATGCTTATTGATACTTTAACAAACAAATACCAGGCACTCACCAGTGATAAGTATGCGTCATTCTCGCCAGTATTTTCCTACGATTCACGTTGGTTATATTTCTTATCTGAACGTCACTTTGATAGCTTCCCCAACTCGCCCTGGGGAGACAGAAATATGGGCGCTAGTTTTGATAGAAAAACATTAATTTTTGCTATTGCTCTAAAAGAAGATGCCAAATTTCCATTCGAACAACCCACTGAGCTTCATGGGCTAAAGGATGCTGACAATAACAAAGACAAAAATGCCAACAAAGATAACAGCGATGCTAAAAGTGAGTCCGATACATCGCAAGAAACCAATACCGAAAATCTGCCAAAAGTAACCATAGATTGGCAAAATATGACGGAAAGATTGTGGCAGGTACCTGTTTCATCTGGTAACTATTCAAAAATGTTAGCTAACAAAAATTTCTTGTATGTATTGGACAAAGTCACTGAACCTGATACCCAAGCAGAGCTAAAATCGATAGCCATAGAACCCAAAAGCAAATCCGAAACGTTTTTAGGATCAGTGCAATCTTTTAGTTTGTCTAACGATGGACAGACATTATTTTTGCAAAAAACGGGTAACAAAAAAGAGATGTATTTGATATCCGCTGGCGCTTCATTTTCCAGCACAGCAAAAGACGTTACAGTGAATACGTCAGACTGGAAGTTATACCTTAATCCTCAACAACAGTGGCAGCAAATTTTTCATGACACGTGGTTGATGCATCGTGATTCGTTATTCGATGAAAATATGCGCGGATTAGATTGGCCAGCAGTCAAACAGAAGTATCAACCGTTGTTAGCGCGTTTGACCGATCGTCATGAACTAAACGATATATTCAAACAAATGATGGGCGAATTGAATACATTGCACTCCCAAGTTCGTGGAGGAGACTTGCCCAGTCAGAATAACGCACCTAAAGCTGCAACTTTGGGTGCGCAATATTCACACACTACACAAGGTGTGAAAATTGAACATATCTATACCAATGACCCCGAACTAATCAGCCGCCTTTCACCGCTTGCAAGGCCAGGGGTTAACGCTCAAGTGGGTGATATTATTAGTGCTATTAACGGTCAAATTGTACAAAGCATACCAGACATAACTAAAGCGCTTCAAAATCAAGCGGGCAAGCAAGTATTACTTGATCTTAAAAGAGCAGACGAACAGATAAGCACTGTGGTAAAACCTGGCTCTACCAGAGATGATTATTACCATCGTTATTATGATTGGGTGACTCAAAACCAACAAAAGGTACATCAAACTGATGAAGAATTGGGTTATTTGCACCTACGCGCAATGGGCGCTGCTGATGTGGCCACTTTTGCTAAAGAATTTTATGCACAATATAAAAAGCAGGGCCTGATCATAGACGTTAGACGCAACAATGGAGGCAATGTCGATAGCTGGATACTAGAAAAGTTGCTTAAAAGGGCTTGGTCGTTTTGGCAAGTGCGTGGCGGTGACTCATTTACCAACATGCAACAAACCTTTAGAGGGCATTTAGTGGTGCTTGCAGATCAGTTTACTTATTCAGACGGAGAGACCTTCACAGCTGGTATTAAAGCCTTAAAACTAGGCTCAGTCATAGGTAAACAAACAGCAGGCGCAGGTGTTTGGTTAACCGGTCGTAATAGACAAACAGATGGAGGCATAGCCCGAGTAGCCGAACTTCCTGTGTATGCGATGGATGGCCGCTGGATAACAGAAGGTAAAGGTATATCCCCTGATATCGAAGTAGACAACTTACCTCATGCCACGTTTAATGGTGAAGATGCGCAACTACAAGCAGCGATTAAGTTACTCAAAAAGAAGATGCAAGAAAATCCAGTTCAACCTATGAAAACACTTCCCTTTCCTAAGGTCAGTGTATCGGCTGATGATATTATTCATTAGGTATTGTTACAGTCAAAGTTAATATTAACGTTCAAGGTGACGTTAACTGAAAGGGTAAGCTGATGGTGCATACATTTTGGTATTGGTATTGGTATTGATTTTGATATTGGTATTGATAATCATGTGTTCCAATAGCTATGCCAATTAGTGCAAAATTGACCAAGTAAAGTAACAAATTTTGGGCTCTGGCAGCCCTGAACTTGATGGGCGGCGTAATTCTTGTGGATATCTAATATGGCATAATAATAAAGCCCGAGTACTCATCGATGCAGGATCAGTCACAAGTGTTAAATATGGTAAAAGTGAGGCGGTTTTTAAGGACCTACAAGACGTTTTATTTATTCACTCACTCGCATGTTGATCACAGTACTGACTTATCCTCTTTTGTTAAAGGTGGCTATTTTACGTCAAGAAACGCTAACCTCCCACTTTATGGCCCAGCTGCAAACGACCTGAAGCCATCAACTAGCAATTATCTGCACAACTTAATGAGTGATAAAAGTTAATGGGTGATAAAAGTGCTTTTTTCCACTTAAATGATTATGTTAACGAACGATGGAGACCGATATATTGCTAGCAAGCAATATATCGGTCTTGTAACGCCGTTGGTACAGCATCTAATTTGCAGCTCAAATAGCGACTCGAGCAAAGGTTAAACAGCTTGTATTATCACGTTTCAAGAAACGTACCTCAACCATTCAAAAAGAAACACAATGCATTATTCGCCAACAATACCAAGGGCAAATATTATTCGCTACCGACGGCATAATTGTTAGTCTGTAAGCTTTTATCGAAGGGCTTACTTTACCATTAACTTTTCGGTAAGAGCTCTTAATCCTTTGCCTTTGTTATTAATTTTCCATGCTAAAAAAGACTCTACGTTGTTTTTTTGCTCTATATCTAATGCTAGAAGTACACCCTCATCAAGGTAGTGTTGGATACGATGTCTGGGTAAGTTACCAATACCAATGCCTACTAATATTGCATGCATTTTTTGATCAATGTTTTGCACATAAAACATTTGACCATCACTACTTAGTCCCTCACTGCGCGATATGCCACTAAAAGACGTATCGTGAATAACAATCCGTCTTAGTTGCCTCATTACACTGTTTATACTTTGGTTGTTATCTTGTTTTTTAGCTACAGCGTGATTAGCTAGAACATGACTAGCGGCAATAACAGGTACTAACTCAACACAACCAATAGCAACAGACCTATAACCTTTTTGAGAAGGTACTGGGCCAGGTGAGCCTACCAGTAAGTCAACTCTGCCTTGCTCTAATGCCTCCCATCCACCGTTCAATACACATTCAGATATATCAATTTCTACCGTAGGAAACTCTTGCAAAAAATTATTGATCACATCAAAAAAATCTGAAGATGAATGAAGTGTCTCAAGACCTATGCTGATCCTAGGTTCCCATCCAGTTGCGATCTCTTTAGCTTTATCTGCCAATCTGCGAGTAGTATATAAAATACCTCTGCCTTCAGCCAAGATTAAACGCCCAGCAGGAGTCAAGACTGAACGACGCCCCAAGCGTTGAAATAATGAGATACCAAGTTGCTCTTCAAGTTTTTGTACTGCATAAGAAATAGCAGAGGTCGCTTTGTTCAGTTCTTCTGCAGCTTTTGAAAAACTTCCACGTCTTTCGATAGCATCTAGCGTTTCAAGTACCTCGATAGTCAGCGGATTTCTTGCCATACCATCACCCTCTCATTGTTCTAATAATTAGAACATATTAAACACATATAGCCACTTACTCAAAATATTTAACTCAGTACAATAGCTTTATCAATTACCTAAATACCTATCAATACTTACTGGAACAACAAAATGAAAATATTTAACAATACATTTATGAACACATCTATTCATTCGTTAATCACCACAAAACTGGGTTTAGATACTCTACCGTTACGAATAGGAGCAGGTTTGATATTTACTGCACATGGAGCCCAAAAACTGTTTGGCTGGTTTGGTGGATATGGGTTAGAAGGCACAGCAGGATGGATGGAATCGATTGGTCTTGCACCCGGCACTTTAATGGCAGCTGCAGCTGGTGGAGCTGAGTTTATTGGTGGTTTATTATTAATAGCAGGTTTGTTGGTACGCCCAGCCGCTATGGTTTTAGCCATCACTATGCTAGTTGCCATCATCTTTGTGCATTTGCAAAACGGCCTATTTATGTCAAACAATGGCTACGAATTTGGTTTGGCATTGTTAGTCATTAGTTTGGGTTTAGCAGTCAGAGGCGCTGGTAGCCTGAGTGTAGACGACTTAATACAAAATAAATTAACTAAATAATAATCGTAACCCAAAAGGAGAACACGATGAGTATTTTACATATCGATAGCAGCACCCGATTAACAAATTCGAATACCCGTATTATTGGTCAATACATTGTGAATGCGTTAAACGCAAACACAGTACATCGCGATCTAGTTGTTAACCCATTACCTGCCATTAGTGCACAAGATTTGATGGGTGTTCATAGTTCGTCGGATGAACAACGCCCCAGCTTGCAAACACAAATAGCGTTATCAGACAAATTGATCCAAGAACTAAGAGATGCAGACACCTTAATTATTGGCGCTCCTATCTACAACTTTGGTATCGCTGCATCGCTCAAACAATGGATAGACGCAATATGCCGTGCAGGTGTGAGTTTTAAATATTCTAATCAGGGCCCAATAGGACTGATGAATATTAAAAGGGCATTCATCATAACGGCTTCTGGTGGCACACCCATTGGCGGCGACATGGACTTTGTCAGTGGTTACCTAGCGCATATTTGTGCTTTTATTGGTGTTGAAGAAATTTTGCATATTGATGCAAGTGGCTCGAAAGGCTCACCCGAGCAAATTATCGAATCGGGCAAACAGCAAGTCGACCTTATATTATCTAAAGAGCCAACAAATAAGTTATCAAATGAACAAACTAACAACGTTGCAGCAGCAATATAATAGGTATGTTTTAGCAGGGTAAGTATATCAACAAGTGGTATAACACCAAAACTAGCGGTGGTAAGTTTCGCCTTTGAGATAATCGTTTAGAAATTTGTTAACCGAAAATGGCGACACACTGCTCACATGCACAGAAGTGTGTCGTAAACATAGTCAACTTTGAAAACAATAAACTCACTTGTATGCCAACCACCTTAGTATTAATCACCCAGTAGCCGACTATTTGGCTACCTGCAGAATTTTGCGACAACATATAACAAGCCAGTCAACTCAATCACCATAGACACTTTGCAAGTCATTATAAACTTGCGCAATCACTACAAAGAAATCAATATCTGGTTCAACCTAGTAAAAATATAGTAGGTTAATAGTACTCATTAGATTTTTTGTCATCAGGTGATTGATATGAAGTTTGCATTTTTATGGTTGTTCACATTACATACCTTAACAACGGCAACGACAGCGGCAACAAAAGTGACACCACAAGACTCCCTAACAGATTTTAAATGGCGACATAGATTGATAATTACTCACGTCGACTCCGAAATTAAGTGGAGTAAATTACAAGATGAAGCCCAACATCACAGTCATAAATTTAACGCCCGTAAGCTAATGTGGCTAGTTGTTGTTAAAAACAAAACGTGGGTATTCAACATATCAACATTTAAAACAGCATCACCACTGCTCAGTGCTGAAGTACTCACAATTGTCGAACAAAACCTCGGCAAAGTATTATTGATTGGGCTAGACGGAGGCATAAAAAATCGTTACCCCATTCAAACCTTTAGTCTAGAGCAAATATTTAATGAGATTGATTTAATGCCGATGCGACGCATTGAAAGTAATGAATAGTTCACTATAAACAACAGACATGGAAAAGTAAGTAACAAGCCCACAGAGCCTTGCCTGCTCGAACAGGTTGTATTGGGTAAAATGGAAGTTGGGTGTCAAAATCAAGTAGCCTGACGTCGCTATGTTATCCATACTGATATCTTATGAGATCATTTTAGACAATGACATTGTCGGTTGCCGCAACGATACAAAGCTGAATGATGGGTTATTTAGTATGCCTCAGATTAGAAAAGTTACCAGTAAGAACATCGTATTTGATGTTATCAATGGCAGTAGAAACGCTGAACAAGTAGATTTAATTACCGAGCCATACAAAAAAACGAAAATAACAGGTGGACTGCCCAAGTCAACGTTTTCTTTTTGGCGATAAATTAATTAATGCAGCGGCTCATATACTCAGTCACTGAACACATTACGACATGCCTTCTATTGTTTCTGCATTTTCGATAGGCCGAGATTACCTCAGTAAACCTATCAGCTTTCGTGGTCAAATTGGTAAAGAAAATACGTTTGGCGGGTTTAATTAACGCAATGACCTATTTCACGGTAAGACATTAACCGTCCTGTTGCAGGTTAGTCATACGTTTAGCTAAGGTGGCTAGCACCATCCTAGATTATTTTATGCTGACTTTTTCTAAAAAATGAAGACCCATCAACATTCATACAATAATAAGCATGACTAGGAATAAACCTTACTTTTTGACGAATGTCATTCTTGAAAGATTATCTTTGAATGGCTTTAAATAGGCTTGATATACTGAATCATGACCTGGTTCACCCACGCCGATACCGAACCGAATTTTACCCACATTAGATGATCGAATTAGGGTGCCAATCATCCTATCCCAGATAGCTAAGGTGGAGCCTAAATTACGGTCAAAGTGCTCCGGTTTATCGCTATGGTGAACTTGATGTTGTGCAGGACTAATAAACCATGACTCAATTTTATCTCCCCAAGACCACCATACGTGAGAGTGGCGTAAATTTGCTCCCATAACATTAAACACAAATACAAAAACGTTGGCACCAAGCACATCGAACATACTCAATGTAGGCCCAAAAAAATAATAACCGATACCAACGGCTAATCCTTGAGAAAGAGCCATTCTACATGCGTATAAATAGCTTTCAAAAGGGTGACTACGGTAGATTGTCATAGGGGTCATTACTTTTGCAGAGTGATGTACTTTATGAAAATCCCATAGAATGGGCACTTTATGCATGGCCAGATGAAGTAAAAAACGAGTCAGGTCATCTAACAAAAAAAGCACCAGAGTAAATATACTGATGATAATGACTTGGTTATCAGTAACAGGTGCCGTTTCGCCAAACAGTGTTTCAAGTATGCCTGAAAATCCGATTGCAATTGGCACCATAGTCAAGACTATGGGTGTCCAAAGTAGTAATTTAAGCAAACGGTTTACAATAAATAAACTGTAATCAAGTCGTGCAGAAGCATGAAACCATATTTTTTTATTAAACAAGTACCCCCAAAAAGTACCTAATTTAACATGTTTCTTTTGTACTAAATAAGCCGGAATAGCGAGCAAAATAGCTGATACCAAATAGATTCCAAAAACACGTTTATTGGCATCAACCAAATATCCAGGTAAGGACAGGATACTCTCGCTTAGTAAATCAACTATTTGCATTTAACTCTCTTCAAAACACGTCACTTAAAAAACAGCCACTAAAACCTGTATTTATAACCCACTTGAAACTGCCTCGGTTTGGTTGGCCTTGCACCAAAAGGTCTTCGACTTGATATTTTTGCAATGTCAAAAATATTATCTATCTTTGCATACAGCTGGCTATCGCTTGTTAGATTATAACTTCCTGATAAATCGACATTCGTCAATGCTTGCGTTTTTAAGCCTGCTAAAGCTGAATCTCTTGGATCACCTGGATCAACCGTTAAAGCAGTCTGAGCCGATTCTTTCATTTCGCCAGAATAACTGGCTAATATAAATATTTGCCAGTTATTTGAGGTTAAACCCAGACTCAGAGATAATATATCGTCGGCTAAATAAGGGACACCATCCCCTTCATTTACAAGTCCCCATTGAGTGAAATCAGAATAGAAAGTGTCTTTGAATTCGGATTCAGTGTGCGTGTACACAATCGACCAAGGAATGGATAACTGACTATTAAGCTTATAGGTATCACTGAATGTGGCTTCGATCCCATAAATATCGACTTCCCCTGCATTATATTCTACGTCAGTGTCACACCCAGCAGAAACAGAGCAACTTTCTTTAAGATTACTGTAGTCAGTGAAAAAACCTATCACTTCAGCTTTTTGACCACTGTTAACGTATCGATAGCCCAGTTCATAGTTAACACTTTTTTCAGTTTTTATTTCTACCGCTTGCGCAGGACTGGTAGGCACAAAACCACTGTGCACGCCACCAAAGATACCTGAAAATTTAGAAAGTTCGTAATACGCACTGACGCTGGGTAACCAGATCTTGTTAGTTTTTTTCAGAAAGTCTTGTTCTCGGCCCGGTGCACGGTTTTGATAATAACCATCAATCGACTCACCTCTAACACCCACTGTAATACTGAGGTCTTGAAACTGCAGTGTATCTTGAATATATACAGACAGTGCTTCGGTGTTTTCAGTATTGGTTGAAGTGGGTTTTGTAGCTTCACCAGTGGATTGTAAGTTTCCTGAGCGTACAAAGAAGTTGTCTTCTATATGATTTCGCTCAATTTGGTCTTCATGAAAACGAATACCTCCTTCAATTTCATGTTCAAGGCCAAACAGTCCCAAGTCCCATCCAAAGTCTATTTGCATGCCCTGTGAATAATACTCACGAGCGTTTGTGCTCAGTACCAGAATTTCTCTTAAAGTGCTATCTCTATCACCTGTTAACGTTTGATAATAAGGAAGGTTTTGTTCGCTTGTTGGGTCGCGCAAAATTTGCTGCAGCGAGGGTACAAAGCCACCTTGGGAACTAATAAATTCATTTACTTTGAACCAATCGCGTTCGAAGTCATTGCGATAAATTCGCGTTGTGGCATTAAAATTTGAAAATTCAATATGATGAGTTAACTGAACTTGTTGATGCTCCCAATTCATCTGGTCTAATTGACTAGATACATATCGTCTGTAGGGATTTTCAGCAAAATCAGCATCAGTTAAGCCTAGGTAAGTTTCATCCGATGTTTCTTCACCATAAGAAAGTTTTAATTCAAACAACTGAGAATAATCATCACCATCCAGTCGATAATTAAACTTCGCCATCAAATCTGACTTATCGAACCCAGTGTCACCGCCGCCATCTATCTCTTTAAAACCATCGGCTTTAAAATGCAAACCTTCCAGCAGGAAACCAAAGTCGCCAACAGTATCGCCATAATAAGCGTGAAGTTTGCCATAGTTGTCAGTACCAAGACCTACATCTAGGGCACCTTCTTGGCTATCTGGTACTTGCCTAGAAATGAGGTTTAACGTTCCCGCCACCGTATTGGGGCCGTACTTAATGGTTGATGGACCTTTGGTGACCTCTATTGCCGTCATACGTGTTGTATTAGGGAAATAATAAGCAGCAGATGCAGAGTAGGGGGCAGGGCCAACTAAAATACCATCTTCCATAATATTTATTTTTTTACTACGCTCAGGAGTCACGCCGCGAAAACCAATATTAGGACGTAACCCATAACCGTCCTCTTGACGGATATTGACGCCAGGTACGGTAGCTAAAATTCTGCCGATGTCATCATATTCAAACTTTTCTAGCTCCAATTCATCAATCAACGTGACTGAGCCTGTTGATTTTATGAGATCGTCTTTGCTGCCGATCACACTCATTCGCTCGATTGAAGTGTGATCATCGTTTGCAACAGCCAATGGACTGAGCAATGCGCTAGTTATTAGTAGTGCTAAGGGCTTTTTGTTCATTGGTGGTTTTAATGTATTTAAATTAATCATTATCACCTGCCGACGTAGCCGGTAATTCGAGCGCTAGCCTTTGAATAAAATCTGTTTTCATATTATCTGTTACGTCTTTAAGTTGATTGTGCACCTCTTGCACTTGCTCTGGGTCTTGCAATAACAAGTCTGTAAGTGAGCTTTGTAGACTCAAGGCAAACTCAATAACCTCGGTTAAATCGCCACGCATTTTTGCTGCCGTGTCAGTTGCACCGACATCAAGCAGATAATCCTCGAATCCAATACCTGCATCAGTTTCGCCACCCAAAAAAATCATATTGAGACCCTGAATGTTGCTGATGATATTTTGTAGAGAATGATAAGCAAAACGAGATTCTACATTTTCAGCACAGGGTGCGAGTCCGCAATCGTTCGCAAACACGCCAAGTGGTGTGGCTAATTTGGCGTCTTTAGTGAATTTTTCGATATAAAAAATTGCGTCAGACACATCATTCACTGCTTCTTGAGCATTGTTGAATATACTATCCTGTTGACCCGCATTTTTAAGAATGTCAGCATAACCTTGCGCGCTTGCTGAACCGTTCCAGGCCGTTAATAACGCTTCAGTATTAGAAACTAAATCTGCTGAAGCCAGTTTTGCTAGTCCACATCTTGCGGCCGTTCTATCTTCATCTGTTCGATTATTCCAACCTTGGGGATCAGTACCAAATACAGTGCAGCTATGATTTAAGTTTGGATTAAACAATAAGTACTCAATTGCATCTAAGCCTTTTCTGCTAGAGGTACGTGTACTGATGTCATAGTCTGCTTGTTCAGCTAACACCACGTCTTGGTCTAAAGCGCAAGCACTCGTATTAGGCCACGAATATATTTTATTTCTCAGATCGTTATTGTTATCTAAAAGTGGCCCTATTTGCATCACTTCGGCTATCTGCCAAACCGCCATGGTATCTCGCCAGCTTTGTTTTGCTGATATTTGTGTTGCATCGATATCATCAGCTTGAGAGGTCAAAGCATCGCAGTAATGACCAATCGCAGTATCTTGATCCACTGCTAACTGAGCAAATTTGGTGTAAGTAGGAACAATGACATTGTCAGTTAAGCTTTGTAGAAGCAAAGTCTGGTTGAAACTATTACTAGGTGTTGTTGGTTTAGTGGCAGCTTGAGAAAACAGCTCCCCTTGAGTGCTACTTGAACTTTCGCCACAAGCCACCAAACCCATCATGGCTCCAATAGCGGCACTATTGAGCACTAGATTGATTAGTTTCGAATTAAAAGGTTTTACCACTTCTTAAACTCCAATATGTATAACGTAAAATTTAAAAAAGAGGTTAGCCTCGAAAGGGTAACCTCTTAGGAAATTCAGCAGTGTTATTCCAGTCTGTTTATAAGACTTTTCATAGCAACTTATTACAAAATATCGATACAAGGTCTTGCTATAAAAAGTCTACCAATTGGCAGCATTATCAGCATCAAATGCGTAAGCTGCCTGCAACAAATCTCTAGCTGTCATTAAATCAGCACGATAAGCCAACACTTCAGCTTCGCCTGTTAATACCGGCATATCACCCATCATAGTGTGAACTGTGATGAAGTCTGCATCGCTAAGGGGGGTGGCTTTGTTAAATTGTAAACCTAGTGCAAAACCCTTCATCTCAGACCAATGTTTAGCGGTAGTAGAATAACTAAAATCATCAGTGCCAATCGATCCTAAGTCTGCATCTACATCATTAATGTAGTGAACAACCGTTGCGGCAATGGCTTTTTCCCATGTTAGAACAGCAGTATCACGATACCCATAAAGCTCAGTTTTTTGGGCTTCTGTTAACGCAACGCCAGCGGTATCATTTAACAATTTACGCCCCTGTAAAAATGCGTCCATTGCTTCCTTACTAAAATCGTTAGCGATCGTTGCACCACGGTCACGCTTAGCTGCATTAGCTGAATGTCCAAAGTTGTACTCAGAATTGAAGTCAATAGCTCCATCCCCATTGGTATCGTGATAAAGCTGCCAATCGTCACGACCACCCTTTGTGGCAACTTCTTCATCCGTGTAATCAAGATAATCTCTGGCCGCGCCAAAATAACCGAAACCTTCATCAAACTGATGTTCTAACTCAGTGTATGCTTTTGATGTATCAGTGTGATCAGAAAGCAAGCCTTTGCCATCTGTATCACTGTCTAAGTAATCATCTACACCTTGCGAAAATGAGACTGACATTGATAAGAATTTTTGAATAAGTTGCCTTAAATCACGACCATCACTGGTTAATGAGATATTAGTAATATCATTACCAAAGGGGTCTTGACGAACGGTACCGTCCAGTTGAGTTTGTGCATTATCAGCAAGCATACCAAAGAAGGTACGAACCAGACCTTCAGGTGTTGTAGAACCTTTTGCTCCCCAACCTGCAAACTCACTATTCCAGTCTTTATGCTGACCTGTGGCATCATTACCTGCAATTTTACCCACTAAATTTTTTGACGAGCTTGATAAGTCGGCCAACACAGTTTGAGCGCCAGGCAACGTAGTTGTTAAAATTGAACGTTGTGAAGCCACATCATAATCGGAAACATCAAAATATGAATTAAGGACATTGATTACCGCATCACGATTGATAAAAGCGCCATTGGTATCAAACGCTGTTGCATCGCTTAGTTCTGCACCAATAAATTTGAATAGGTCACTTATCAGTATTTGACGAGCCACTTGTCCGCTATAACTTACCGCAGACTCTCCAGGCATCGCTTTACTTTCGAAATCGTAATAATCTAATAAGTCATCAACATTAAGGGTTATATCTTTGCTGAAAGTGGCACTTGCGCTGTCAGTAACTGTGACACTTAAAGAAACGTTTGCTTCTTGCTCAAAGTTCAGTGTATTTTCTGCTTTGAGTTTAAGTGTCGCACCATTTATTTCAAAACGATCATCGTTTACAGCGAAAGTGAAAGTATCTGATGCATCAGCATCGGTTGCTGATAACGTGCCAACAGTGGCTCCAATTACATTCTCTGAAACATTACTAACAGACAACGCTATGTCTGTAGGTGCGCTATTGACAGAGGGAGTTGGTGTTGGCGTAGTATCACTAGAACTTCCTCCACAGGCTGTTAATCCAAATGCGGCAGCAACAACTGCGACTGATAATAAACTCTTTTTAGTTTTAAGCATGATTCCCTCGAAATAAAAATGGACAGTAATTTATCTAACTAGGGACACTATAAATAATATACAAATGAGAATCAATGTTATTCGCATTCTTATTTTAATTATTAGCTCAATACTTTCTTAACGTACAGAACCAGCATTTTGTCAGTTAACTCATACCCTTGCCTTCGAGCAATTTTTTTAGCAAGCTGAGTTAACTCATAGCTGTCGTAATCTATAACTTGGCCAGTATGAATATCGACCATATGGTCGTGATCGTCCTGTGATGATAATTCGTAGATCATTCTATTCGGAGAGAAGCTGTGCCTTACAGCAATTCCAGCCGCACAAAATTCAGTGAGCACCCTATGAATGCTGGCGTGACCTACTTTTCCCCCCTTAGAAATCAATAGTCTGTAAAGTTCTTCTGCACTAAAATGTTGTGTACATGATTGTTGTAGTAGCTCTAATATCAATAAGCGAGGTTTGGTGATCCTCACTCCTTTACTCATTAATATTCGTTCATTTTCTGAAAGATTTTGAGTATCCAGTTCACCTATCATGCTATTTTTTTGTCCTTTCACTTATTTAAATATATAAGTTTTTAATATTCCAAATTATATCTATATAGAACTTTATTGCAAATAGTAATGATTCTCTTTCAATCTATAGGATTATGTGAAATTGTGAAACGTAAACTGATCCACTATCTTTACGCATAAGCAGTTAGTAACACAGCTCGCAATACACAGGGAGTGATCTATTACCTATCTTAAAATTTTAAATAAGGTGTTAGCTTCACAGATTTTATCTTTTCAGACTTTTTTGAAGCTATCGTAGGACTAAAAAGTGGTGTTATTACTTATATATCTCAAAGTATATATTTAAGGTTTGAATGAATTTAAAAAAACAATAAATACTATTGATAATGATTATTATTTAGATTAAAATAATTTCATGTTAGGCTTATTGGTCTTTGCTTAACATCGCTCTTTGGGCAGGTATTCTACCAGAATACCTGCCCATCACTAACTGAACATACTTAATTCAGAATAAGCCAGAACGTACATCTCCTTCTAATTGCTGACCATCGTCTTCGAATCTGCGTACTTTTGCATCTTTAACCCACATCGGAGCTAATTTAAAGACTGCTCAGTCGGTCAGCTATATGATTAAAAATAGTTAGCCTGTTAGTACTTTTATGCCTCTCAAAATAAAGAGGTTTATCCTACATCTACACTGTTGAGAGGCAATGCTAGACTAACCTTTGTTCTTCCCATAACGACAGACGTTTTAAAATGTCTTACAGCACTATCACCAAAAAAGAATAATTGAGTAAATTCTTCAAAGTTATCCATATCTTTTGCCGTCACTATTAAAACGAAATCTGCTTCGCCTGTAATGTAGTAACATTGCTGTACGTTAGTATTGTTTTTTACTTTGTTTTTAAAATAGTTAAAACAATCGCTATAATTTCTATCAAGCTGTACCGAAATAATGAAGGTCATTGATTGGTTGACTGAACCAGGTGAAAGCACTGCGATTTCTTCCGAGATCACCTTGTTATCCCTTAACGCCTTTAATCGACGCTGTATGCTGGCTGTTGATAATCCAGCCTCCTCAGACAGTCTTTCTATGCTAGTTTTTGCATCTATTTGCAATAATTCCAGTATTTTCAGATCGTGCTTACTTAATTTCATTGTCACATCCACTTTTCATGTAAATCTGATTTAATCATATCGCTAATAATACATATCTGCGTTAAAAATAAATATAAAGTTAACAATTAGATTTATAAAAATCACAGCGCCCAGATAAAATAACCTTAGTTTATTGCAATACTAATTGAGAAATTCCTCCGTGCGCATCATACATAGTCAAACACCAAATCCTCAACTAACACCTCAACTAACACCTCAACTAACACCTCAATTCAATACAGAAAGTGTGCAGTCACAAATAAAAGTATTGAACCCACAAGATGGTAGCTTAGTTGGAACGGTGGCTAACAATTGTGTAGGTGACGTGAAATCAATTATTGAGACAGCGATATTAGGAGCCCAAAAAGCCAAGAAACTTTCTGTCAATATGCGAATGTCAGTACTTAATGACGTTGCTAATAACTTAGAAAATCAAAAAGAGCGGTTCGCTCAAATGATTTCCTGTGAAGGCATTAAAACAATAACTGAGGCTAGAATAGAAGTGTCTCGAGCTGTAAATACTATACGTATTAGCGCTGAAGAAGCGCGAAGGTTAACGGGAGAAACCATTGCTTTTGATCAGGCTTCCGGTTCAGAAAATAGGTTCGGGTATTATCGCAGAATACCTCTGGGCATTGTTGCTGCCATTACCCCATTTAATGATCCTTTAAATTTAGTTACTCATAAAGTAGGTCCTGCAATAGCAGCAGGTAACTCAGTGATACTGATGCCTCACCATGAAACTCCTCTTGTGGCACAAATGCTAGTAGAACTATTTAATGAAACGACTTTACCAAAGGGTGTTTTAAACCTTGTTACAGGTTATGGCGCTAACATAGGTGACACCATTGTGTCAGATCCACGCGTTAACATGATTTCGTTTACAGGCGGAAAAACAGTAGGTGAGAGAATTATAGGACTCGCTGGCCTCAAGAAAATATCAATGGAGCTTGGAAGTAATTGCCCTGTCATCGTCATGAATGATGCCAATTTCGAGATGGCTATGGAAGCATGTGTTAGTGGTGCTTTTTCAGCTGCGGGCCAAAACTGTTTACATGTCCAAAGAGTTTATATTCAAGATGAGATGTTTGAAAACTTTTCAACCGAGTTTTGTCAACGTTCAGTGCTTATTTCCATGGGAGATAAGCTTTCTGAGGATACCCAAATGGGTCCAATGATTAACGTTGAAGCAGCACGTAAAGTTGAGGCAATGGTCCAAGATGCTATTGAGAAAAACGCAACGTTGTTGTGTGGTGGAAAAAGAGTAGGGAATTTTTTCCAGCCTACAGTTTTGTCAAATGTGAGTAATGATTGCGTGATTGCCAAAGAAGAAGTGTTTGGTCCAGTTACTATTTTGTATCGGTTTTCTGATAAGCAAGAAGTAATAGCACAAGCGAATGATGTAGATTTTGGCCTACAAGCAGGCGTATTTACTAACAGCCTTGATGTGGCTTTCGAGCTCGCAGATGCGTTGGATTGTGGTGGAGTAATGATAAACGATAGTAGTGATTATCGCATCGATGCCATGCCGTTTGGAGGAGTGAAGGGATCCGGTGTTGGCAGAGAAGGGGTTATGAGTGCGATTAAAGAAATGACCGATGTAAAAACGTACTGCTTTAATCTACAAAAGTAAGATGGTCTAAAAAAGTGCGCCTAAAAGAGTGCGCCTAAAAGAGTATGTCTAAAAGAGTATGTCTAAAAGAGTCCGCCTAAAAAGTTAGTCAGTTTAAAAATACAAAGCTTGGAGTAAATATAATGAAAAAATACAAATTGGCAATAATCGGGTTTGGTAATGTTGGCCAGGGGCTCACCAAAATCATTAGTGAAAAAAACGAATTATTAAGTAACAAGTTTGGCATCGAATTAAGTATTGTAGCGGTGTGTGATCTATATAAAGGTAGCATTGCAAATGCTAACGGTTTAGATCCTGAGGTTCTATTATCCGACCTTAAAGAGTATGGGGATCTAAAAAGTACCACTGCTCCTGTGACTGGATGGAATGCCATTGAGACGATCAATAATAGCGGAGCTGATATATTGATCGAGCTAGCTTTTACGGATCTCGAAACAGGAGAGCCTGCACTAAGCCATGTTAAGCAAGCACTCAATAATGGTATGCATGTTTCTATGACAAACAAGGGACCTGTTGCCCTACATTTTCCTGAACTATATAAATTAGCGCTGCGTAAAAATGTTCAAATAGGCATTGAAGGCACAGTAATGAGCGGGACACCCTCAATCAATTTGGGTAAGGAAATGTTAATAGCAGCGGGAATAACTAAAATCCAGGGAATACTAAATGGAACAACAAATTATATACTAGGCGAGATGTCCTCAGGAACTGACTATGATGTTGCCCTAAAACAGGCTAAAGCACTTGGATATGCTGAAGCGGATCCTACAGGTGACGTCGAAGGGTACGACGCTGCAGCAAAGGTCGTTATTCTTGGTAATCTTTTGATGGACTTATCTCTCACACTAGATGACATAGAACGTGAAGGCATAAGCCAAATCACAAATGACGATATTTCTAATGCAGCCAATGTCGGTAAACACTGGAAATTAATTGGTTCTGTTCAAAAAACTGACAGCGGATTTGTCGCATCAGTTAAACCTGAAATGGTGTCACAGGAACATCCACTTGCATCAATAAAAGGTGTAACAAATGCGATTACCTATTCAACAGAATTACTAGGGGACATCACTTTAATTGGGCCGGGTGCGGGACGATTGGAAACAGGCTACGCTGTTATTGAAGATATACTTTCAATACATAAAAACGCACGTTAGAAGGTGCTGACAGATTAGCCCATATCCCTATCAAACATGATATAACACTGGCGATTTTCGCCAGAAATTATTTAATATGCAGTGTGGCTTCACTATAAATTTAGTCTGCAGTGATAGCCATTATCGACATAAGACCCATGATAGGTCTGCTCACGTTATTATCTTCAAAAAGCAACCGCTATAAAGATTTACAAGGCTAAAAAGGTGCGATATGTAACTTGGAATACTGCTTAAATATTAAGCATTGCGACAACTGGTATTCACAACTACTCGAATATTAGTCTCCTCTAGATAAAATAGCACTTTGTTACAGTCACCCTATCAACCATCAGAGTCTGGGGTATTAATAAGACAATTGAATGTGCCTAACTTAGATTGAACGTGATTCAGTGCCCATAAAATCAATCGATATGTCGACTCATAAAATGATTAAACAAGCACTTTTAAAGTGCTTGTTTAACATGAACTCATAGGCCTGCCAAACATTTATCTTTTTTCGACGACCGCAAACTGTCTGAATAACTAGCCTTACTTAATGATGTTAGCTTAAGTAAAGCCTGTTGCTCACCGCTAAATTAAGCAAAGTGTTATTCCTCTTATCTGCAAGTTGAGACCGGCGCTTTGCAACACTGTAAAATTTCTCTATCATGCGTTATTTAGCTAGCCACAAACATGACTGCGCCAGCGATCACCGGAGCTAACACCATGACCCCTACTCCAGATTTTGACTACTACCCCCACAATCACAACATACACTCTGCGGCAATTATCGAACGTGGTGTCAGTGTCAGTTGGGACGATGGGATCGAGTCCCAATTTCACGTTTACTGGCTGCGGGAAAATGCTGCCGACGCACTTACCTGCCATCCAGAAAGCAAAGAGCAGCAGATCCAGCTATTGGAATTACCCGAAGATCTGGCAGCTACTAAGGTCAGTGTATCTGCCGCGGGGGAGCTGCAAGTCAGTTGGTCTAACGGTGAAAGCAGCAGCTTCGCACCAGGTTGGTTAAGAGCTTATTGCCATCAGGCAGCATCCGCAACTTTTGAACTGCCCAAACGACAGCATTGGAGTGAGAAAGACCTAGGGGCTGTTCCGCGCTTTGACGGACCCTCGGTGCTAAAGGACCGCGAAGTGTTTGGCCAATGGTGCGAAGCCCTGCACAGCAAAGGGCTGGCAATACTCGAAAATCTTCCTACCGATGAAACTGTGATTGAACAGATACCGGCCTTGATAGGCCCAATTAGACAGTCAAACTTTGGTTACAGCTTCGATGTGAGGACGTCGACACAGTCTACCTCTAATGCCTATACCTCGATGGCGCTTCCACTGCATTCAGACTTATGTACCCGCGAATTTATGCCGGGATTACAGTTTTTACACTGCCTCGAAAATAGCAGCGAGGGCGGCAACAGCTTACTTGCTGACGGTTTTTATCTGGCTCGGTTATTACAACAACACGCTCCGGAACACTATGCCACCCTCAGTACTGTGCCGATGGACTTTTACAACAAGGCAAAAGATAGCGACTATCGCTTTAGTAAACCGCTAATAGGCCTGGACGGCAATGGTGAACTCGACGAAATTCGCTTATCACCTTGGTTGCGAGCGCCCCTGAACGCCCCTCTTGAGACGGTGGACCGCTGTTATCGAGCGTTGCGCTACTTATTAAAACTGTCGGAACAACCAGGGAATTACATTACCACCCGTCTAAAGCCTGGAGATTTACTCGCCTTCGACAACCGCCGAATATTTCACGGTCGTTCCAGCTACGATGCCAGCCAAGGTAATCGCTGGCTGAGAGGATGTTATGGAGAGCGCGAAGAGCTCTGGTCCCAGTTAAGAATACTGAGCCGAGAGCAGCGTTCGGGAAAACGTTAATACGTTTTAACGTTCTAGCGATAGTAAGCCGTGCGACTTGGCACTCAGCTAAGCAAAAATTGATATGAGCGCCATTGACAATCACGAGATACAAACACCGTTGAACGGTGTTATTGGCATATCAGAATTACTTACATAACAATTAAACACCCGCGACTCAAACGCTGCAGGACTATTTTTTATCAACTTGATAGCGCTCTGATGGGGGTTATCAATGACCTGCTGGTTTAACAAAATCGCAGCTAAACGGCGGGTGATCGGACAAATGCCGCGGCTATTTTCCCATCACTATGTACCACTTTTATCTTTTATCGTAGCGCAGGTTATTGCATCAAAACCTAGCTGGGTGCTGGGTGCTGTGTGCTGTGTGCTGTGTACTTTGTCGAAATCAGAGTTCCCCCGCAATATCTGTTGACGTATTATTTAACAGTTAAGGATTTCTGTCGGTAGGGTTTTACGACGAGCAGAATTTGAGGCACTTTGCTAATCGGCTATATTGGATGTCATCAAACTGGCTAAGCTTTCTATTGTTAAGAACAAAAGTTGAAGTTTGCTCACTATATAAGATCGTATAACTTATTGATTATCCAGAAAAAAGTAATCTGTTGTCACAAACTTAAACTACCTGAAAATCTATATTGTTTAATAAACAGGTGTTTATCGAAGGGACGCAAAGCGAATAATGTTTGTGTCGTATATTTCACTCGTTTGGACAGTTGAATAAATCCAATGTATCTGCTTCAGATTGTCCCTACCCTTGCTCGCCGACCAGCAATAAGTTTTAATTGCCATGCAGCCACAGCGCCTAATAAACCTGTAGCAGCGATACCACCAAAGTAGATAGTATAGCCTTGTTTACCGGGATACTGTTCCAGTAAAAATCCTTCAAGTAATGGCAGATAAATATCTGGCGAATAGCCAAGTAAGGATATTATACCGATTGCTAGACCTTTTATTTTGTTGGAAACATCACAACTTTGTAATGTCGACCAGAAGATACCTCTCACGGCGTAAGTGAGGAAACCAATAACAAGCACAATACCCAACAACGCTGTCGAACCCGCACCCGCAGGCAACATAACAAGACTCGCTAGTGATATTGAAGCAAAAATCAACAATATGCCTAAGACTAATTCACGATCCAGAAAATCACCTACAAAGCCTGCTGCCACAGCTCCAATTGGTCGCATCCAAAGTTTTGCCGTGGTGATCGAAGCAACAGCTACCGCCGTCAGATCGTAATAGTTTTGCATGTAAGCTGAGAATGAATAGGTTGCCCAAAACAATTGGTAACCAGTGAGAATACAAATGCCACATAACCAAATTTCATATTTCGATGCGACAACCTTAAGATCAGCACATACAGTAGTCTCCGGCTTTACAGCATTAGGATCGATCTCTAGATTGGTTTCTGGTTCAGGCAATATAAAATACGCAATGGGAGCCATAACCAACATACAACCAACATACAAATAGATCACTTTCTTCAATGCATCGGGGCTGTCTTGGCCAGCTGAGCCCGTGTAGTAAGCAAAGATAGCGACAGCCAGGGTTGCCAATAAGGCTTCGACCAACCCACGTCCTCCATCCAGGATACCAAAAAATCTGCCTTGTTCATTGGGCTCGGCTAACAGATTGGTGGCCTTAATTAGCGCCGCCCAAAAAGTTAGACCTGCCGCAATACCCCAACCAGCGAATATCACGATCAAAGATCCAAAAGATGGCATAGTTGAAAACCACAAACCGAGCAGACCAGCAAACGCTAATGAAAACGACATTAGCGCCCGCGGTGAAACCCTATCGGCTAACCACCCACTTGGCAGGTACGTCACCATGTAAAGCACTCCTAACATGGCGTACATCTGCCCAAGCTGAGTACCCGTGATCCCAAATGATTCGAGGATTGTGAGCTGAAAATTCTGTCTTAAATAGATGAGTGGGTAAACATTGCCAGCAATAATCACTAACACGCAAAGCTTGATATATCGTTGCATTGTGGTGTCATTGCTAGGGGGTAATTGCAGCATGTTATTAGCTTTTTACTATTTGTAAGATCTTATTGTTTTCTATACTAGCAGAGTAGAGCATATTGCTAGACCAGATTTTGTATAAAATTTCATCCGTAATCTGACTTGAGAATGTTCTGCTTTGCTGCCCAACAAGCAAGGGCTTAAGGTCAACCTCTTAGGTGCAGGATAAAAATAAATTGTGACGGTAAAAGCAATATAATCTAACAAAGACTTAATCAGACAATATTATTTTAATGAAATTGAATGAGGGAACACATCGTTAAAGGTCACATTCCATAACTAAACTTATATTGTAGTTGTGAAATATAACTCTTTACCATGCCCCATTTACCGCCACGATTTTTTATACTCTGGTTCCGCCATCCAACTCTAACGTTCTTCCCGTAAAATAATCATTTTCGAAAATAAATTTGGCTGCGTGAGCGAGTTCTTCAACTTCAGCAAGACGCTGTGCGGGAATGCTTTTGATAAACATTTCGCGCATCTCAGGGCGCATTTGTGCGGCCATAGCTGTCTCTACTAGGCCTGGTGCGATACAACCGGTGCGAATACCAAAACGTGCAAGTTCTTTTGCCCAAGAAACTGTCATCGTTGCCACTGCAGCTTTAGATGCCGAGTAGTTGGTTTGACCTGCATTTCCAGCACGTGAGACAGAGGATATATTCACTATCACTCCCTTACTTTTAGTCTCAACCATTTGAGCAGCCGCTTCACGGCTACATAAAAATGTACCCGTGACATTCACATCTAACACTGATTGAAATTGCTCTAGCGGCATTTTACTCACCACTTTTCCTTCTTTCACTTTAAGCAACATGCCATCACGCATAATGCCAGCACTATTAATTAACCCATTGATTTGGCCAAAATCTGCAGCGACCCTAGCGAAGGTTTCTTCAACCTGTTTCTCGTCAGTCACATTAACTGCATAACCACTGGCTTTGACACCAAACTTTGAGATTTTACTAGCAGCGGCCTCAACGGCTTCTGCCTGCATATCTAACAGAGCAATATGCGCGCCTTGTTTAGCAAACTCTTCGGCCATAGCTTTACCTAAACCTTGGGCTGCACCGGTGATAACAATCACTTGATTTTGTAAATTCATGACGACTTCTCTTGCTTCGAAAATAAGTTAAAAATACTGGAAAAATCCAGTTGTCCATTACCTTGCATACTGTGAATAGTGTACAAACTTTGCGCCAGTGCGCCCATAGGGGTAGACGATTGGCTTTTAATGCCAGTATCCATGGCAAGACCCAGGTCTTTCTTCATCAGGTCCACCATAAAACCGCCTTGATAATCATTAGATGAAGGCACATTCGGCATCACATCAGGGCATGGGTTATATAATTCTAAGGTCCAATTTCTGCCAGAACTCTGTAGCATGATATCTGACATCACTTTAGGATCAAGGCCGTTATCAATTCCCATTTGTAGCGCTTCAGAAGTACCTAACATTAATACTGACAACAACATGTTATTGCATATTTTGGCAACCTGCCCTGCTCCATGATCGCCAGCATGGAATATGTTTTTGCCCATGGCCTGCAAAATAGGTAATGCGGTTGCATAATCTTGTTCTTTACCGCCTACAATAAAAGTCAGAGTGCCCGCCGCTGCGCCACCTACTCCACCAGATACAGGGGCGTCAACAAAATGGATACCTTTTTCTGCCAACTTACTGGCTACCGCTTTTGAAGTTAAAGCATCAATCGTGCTCGAATCAATCACCAACGTGCCTGCTTTTAACTGACTAATAAGTCCATTTTCGCCTGTATAAAGTGATTCAACATGTTTGCCTGCTGGTAACATGGATATCACTATATCAGCTCCTTGAACAACATCTGATGCAGAGTTCGCTTGTTGAGCGCCAGCTTGTTCAAGGTTGTCCATAGTGCTTTGCACTAAGTCGAACACACATACTGCAAAACCGGCTTTTAATAAGTTGTGCGCCATAGGTGCACCCATATTGCCTAGGCCAATAAAGGCTATTTTAGGGAGTTGTTTATGCATTTTTATTGCCTATTTTATTGTTTGTTTTTATGACTTATTAATCTGCATTCAAGTGCGCTAAAGGATGGGTGTCTGGCGCCCAAATATTTTCAAAGAAATAATCAACCGTGGCTTTAGGAACGTGGCTAATAGATTTAAAAAGCCAGTTGGGTTGATGATCTTTTTCAATCAACAGCGCCCTCACACCTTCTTGGAATTCACCAAACTCACCACATTTACAAGACAAACCTAATTCCATTCGAAAACATTCTGCCAAGGTCATATCTTTACCTCTTCGCAATTGTTCAAAAACCAAATGGGCAGTAATAGGTGATCCAGCGCTTAAGGTTTTTTGTGCTTTGCTTTAAGGCTGCAGAAACAGCATCGAGTTTAGCGTCGAGTACCGCATTTGATTCGTCTCTATGCATGCTGAACAAAATCGTTTAAGGTGAATGCTTCTGGAAATAATTCAGTAAAATGTGCGAAGAATAGTTGTCTTGCCAATAAACGTTTGTAATCGCTTGTACCACGAACATCACTTATTGGTAAGATTTCATTTTGAAGAACCTCGTTAGCTTTTATTATGGTTTCTGAAGTCAGTGTTTTCCCTAACAAGAATTCAGTCGTTTTATGCAAGTATTTCGGAATGGCAGCAACGCCTCCAATAGAAACATGTGCTTCGCGGATAATAGAATTCTCTATTGAAATATGAATAGCAGAATTTACACTTGCAATGTCTAAGTGAGTTCGTTTACAAACTTTTTCGAAATTGAAATAGGATTCTTTTGTGGGTAATTTGAAACTGATGTCTTTTAAGAGTTCGCCTTCTTTTAAATCATAGGTTTTGTAACCGTGATAGAAATTTTTAAGTGCAATGGTTCGCTCTTTTTGGTCTTCATTTACAATAGTGATATCGCTGTTCAACGCTAAGAAGAAAACCGTCATAT
>OOGD01000046.1_pt1 | contig 31577 bp, 28 predicted proteins | sample 1670381 | NCBI WGS metagenome assembly OOGD01 (sample SAMEA98146918, study PRJEB22522) | marine metagenome | biome: marine biome; feature: marine water body; material: sea ice | place: Arctic Ocean | collected 14-Sep-2015 | depth 1.3 m | reverse complement strand
GTGCTGGCAAGCGAGCGCATTCCATGAGCAACTAAGCGGCCTTTAAAACCAATACGTTGTAATGCCTTGTTAGCCCTTTCTGAGCCACTAGGCTGATTAGGATGCCTATCTGCTGGAAAGATATATTTGCGTTCACCTGTAAGCGGTTTAACAAGCTCTAGCAGGTTTAGTACTTGCTGTGTTAATGGCACTGTGTGTTTTACTTTCATTTTCATGCGTTCAGCGGGTATTTCCCACAGCATATTTTCAAAGTCTATTTCATCCCAACTGGCTTTTGCGGCCTCACTTGAGCGAACCATGGTATGTAATTGAAATTCTAATAGGCAACGCGTCACTAACGTTATATTTGAATAGCTAATAGCCTTCATTAACTCTGGTAATTCTTCTGGCTTAATCGTTGCCATATGAGTCACTTTAGGTGTGTTAAAGGCAGCACTAATGCCAGCAAGCGGGTTATGGTGGATACGTCCTGTATTAACAGCATGTTTCATTACTTCATTTAAGTGACCAATGGTTTTATGTAATGTTTCTAAACTGCCCTTCCCCGCTAATGGTTTTAGCGTTTTAATGACTTCTGGGGCAAGGATTTTATCTATTGGTCTATGGCCGATACTTGGGAATAGGTGGTTTTCAAAATTACGCCATAAACTTTTGGATGTAGTTTCAGCAATTTTAGTTTTTTTAACTTCGAACCAATCAAGGGCAATACTCTTAAGCGTGAAACCCATCTTGAGTTTTTCATCACTTAACTGATCATCACGATATTCTTTAGGGTCAATATTGTTGGTGAGTAATTCTTTTGAACTTGCGCGCTGTTTTCTTGCTTCAGCTAATGTTAAAGCGGGGTAATGGCCTAAACTTAGGTTTTTTCTTTTTTTAGTAATGGGATGGTAATAGTTAAATACCCAACTTTTAGTGCCACTCGTTTTAACTCTAAGCTGAAGGCCTTCACCATCTAACAAGGTGTAATCCTTATCTCTGGGCTTAGCTTGTTTAACTTCTGTATTGGTCAGTGGTTTGGTTATTTTAGCCATTTTGGTAACACCGCTTTTGGAGATCCGTTTCTGTGTTACCAAGGATGTTACTAAAAAAGCTGAATGTTACCAAGCGTTATTGGTTCTTACTGGACATAAAAAAACCCGAGAGGCTTGTTTTTATTGGCCTTTCGGGTCTTTATCGGTTCTTACTGAACCTATGTATGGTGCGGATGGAGAGACTCGAACTCTCACGACCTAAGTCACAGCCCCCTCAAGGCTGCGTGTCTACCAATTCCACCACATCCGCAGTTTAGCTTTTAAATATTAATTTGGTACATCTTCTGAAGTTGTTTCTAATGCAGGTACATCAGAGTCAGGAGAAGCCGACACAGACTGCTCAGCAGTGGGAACATCTGAATCAATCGTTTGTTCCACAGCAGGGGTATCTAGATTCTGCCATTCATCAACTGATTTTTCTTTATCAGCTGTTTGATTACCTAAAATTAGGCTAATGACAAAAAATAACGTCGCAAGGACAGCTGTTGTTCTAGTCAAAAAATTACCAGAACCCGTTGAGCCGAATACTGTATTCGAACCTCCACTGCCAAACGATGCGCCCATACCAGCACCTTTTCCTTGCTGGATAAGAACGAATCCTATCAGCATAACCGCTACGATCAAATAAACAATAACTAATATTTCGTAAAAAACCATTTTCTGCCTCTACTGATTTGCCGCCTGGCAAATACTTAAAAATTCTTGTGGGTCTAAACTAGCACCGCCAATTAAACCGCCATCTACATCTACCTGAGAAAATAATTCTTGGGCATTGTTGCCTTTAACACTTCCGCCATACAAGATGATTATATTAGCAGCAATGTTAACGTCTTGTTTTGCTAAGTGTCCACGAATAAAAGCATGCACTTCTTGTGCCTGTGCCGGACTTGCTGTTTTGCCAGTACCAATGGCCCATATAGGCTCGTAAGCCAAGACAACATCAGCAAATTGACTTACGCCAACCTTCATCAAGACTGCATTTAACTGCGCAGCGATAAATTCAAATAGCTTACCAATTTCGCGCACAGATTCAGGCTCGCCTACACATAAAATGGGTGTTAATCCAGCTTTTAATACCTGCTCAACTTTAAGTGCAACTAATTCGTTAGATTCATGATTGTCAGCACGACGCTCGGAATGCCCAACAATAGAATATTGGCATTTGAACTCGTTAAGCATGGCCACGGATACTTCACCTGTATGCGCACCAGAGTCAAATTCGCTAATATTTTGCGAACCCAATTTTAACTTGCCGTCAAAAAGTCCGAAATAAGGAGAAGGTGGACAAATTACCACATCCATATTATCGAGACCGGCAGTAGCAAAAATTTTCTGCATTTTGCCAACCAATGCTTTATCGCCGTTCATTTTCCAATTACCAGCTACTAGCTGTCTACGACCGACTACTTGCACGTTATATTCCTTGTAACACCAATAAAAAAGCGCGCGAGATATTAACTAACCCAATGACAATATACAAGTGCTTGAGTCTAATATTGCGAAGTAAACTCTGCTACTTGGTTACTTTACGCACAGCATCGGCAATATGTTCGGCCCAAGTAGTAGAATCTTGCGCATCATTAGCTTCAACCATCACCCTAACGAGCGGTTCAGTGCCACTTTTACGTAATAAAACTCGACCATTCCCACCTAACGCATTTTCTGCTTCTATTACGGCTTGTTTGACACTATTGTCTTCTAGTGGTCTAGTATTTTCAGCAAATCTTACATTGATCAATGTTTGTGGGAATTTAATCATACCTCGACTTAATTCGTTCAAAGTCTTATTCGCGCATAACATAGCAGCCAAGACTTGTAATCCAGCGACAATACCATCTCCGGTAGATGCCGCAGCTAAATTTAATACATGCCCAGAACCTTCACCTCCGATTTCCCAGCCCTTTTTCTTGAGAAGTTCCATAACATATCGGTCCCCCACTTTGCTTCGCACAAACGGCACACCTAAGGCGCCTAAAGCAACTTCTAAACCTAGATTGCTCATTACCGTACCAACGACACCGCCTTGCAAATATCCACGTTCAAGTGCATCTCTGGCAATGATGAAGACAATTTGATCTCCGTCAATAACGTTTCCTTTGTGATCAACAAGCATCAAGCGATCGCCATCCCCATCTAAGGCAAAACCTAAATCGGCTTTATTTTTGATAACACTTTCAGTTATCGCCTTCATTGACGTGGCGCCTACTTTACGATTGATGTTCAAACCATCCGGTTTAGTACCGATTTCTATTACATCTGCACCTAATTCACTCAGTACATTGGGCGCAATATGATAAGTTGCGCCGTTGGCACAATCGACAACAATCTTTAAACCCTTGAGTGATAGTGAAGAAGGGAAATTACCTTTACAAAATTCAATATAACGACCTGCTGCATCGGCGATACGCACCACTTTACCCAACTTTTCAGAAGCGACACACTCCATGGGTTTATCCATTTGGTTTTCTATCGCAATCTCAATATCGTCATCTAGCTTCATACCATCGGCGGAGAAAAACTTAATACCATTATCGTAATAAGGGTTATGTGATGCGCTGATGACGATGCCTGCTTCAGAACGAAATGTCTTAGTAAGATATGCAATAGCTGGAGTCGGCATAGGGCCCAACAAACCAATATTGATACCTGCAGCTGACAAACCAGCTTCCAACGCAGATTCCAACATATAGCCTGAGATACGGGTATCTTTCCCAATTAATATTTTGTTGGTACCTCGTCCAGCCAAAATTTTTCCTACTGCCCAACCTAATTTCATCACGAATTCTGGGTTGATAAGGTTTTCGCCAACTCTTCCGCGAATACCATCGGTTCCAAAATATTTTCTATCGCTCATTATTATTCCTGTAAGCGTTTATTATATTTACTATTTTAACAGCATCTACGGTCTCTTTAACATCGTGAACTCTAATTATTTGTGCACCTTTTTGCGCAGCTACTGTAGCTGTAGCAATATTACCAGCCAAACGTTGGTCTATTTTTCGTTGTAATAAATTACCAATCATCGACTTACGAGACATTCCCGCCATAACAGGTACATTTAATTCATGAAATTTTTCTAAATTAGCTAATATTTTATAATTATGTTCGATTGATTTGCCAAAACCAAAACCTGGATCAACAATGATTTGATTTCCAGCGATACCTGCTTTGAGACAAACAGAAATGCGCCCCTGTAAAAACGTCATTACTTCTTTAACGACGTCATCATAACAAGGATTTTGTTGCATTAATTTAGGTTGTCCTTGCATGTGCATCAAACACACAGGAACTTTAGCTTTTACAGCAATATCTAAAGCGCCATTTTCCTGAAGTGCGCGCACATCATTAATCAAGCTAGCACCCGCGTTGATTGCTTCCTTCATCACTTGCGCTTTACTGGTATCAATAGAAACTATGGTATCAAAACGTTTAAAAACTGCCTCAATGACTGGAATAACACGATCAAGCTCTTGTTGCACAGAAACAGCTTGGGCCCCAGGTTTGGTAGATTCACCACCTATATCAATAATGTCAGCGCCTTCAGATAACATTAAGGCGGCTTGAGATAGTCCATTCTCAAGTATATTAAACGCTCCGCCATCAGAAAATGAATCGGGCGTGACATTTAATATACCCATCACTTTAGATGTAGTTAAATCTAAAAAATTATTTCTAAAATTCATAAACACTAATCATTCTTTATTTTTATAACAAAAAAAACGCTTTGTTGAAAAATCAACAAAGCGTCTCTAGCAAACTTAGCAAAATTAGCTAGTTGCGTCGCCGGGATTACCTACATTAGGTCGAGCAGACTTATCATCTTTTTTATCTGAGCTAGTCACAGAGGCTCCGCCCGAAGGCTTCCCACTGTCATCTTTGTTGTCACGCACCCAATCCGCTGGTGGTCTTGGCTCTATTCTTGCCATTAAATCATCAATCTGCTTAGCATCGATAGTTTCATATTTCATTAAGCAGTCTTTCATCGTTTCCAATACATCGCGATTTTCAATCAAAATCTTTTCAGCTCGCTCATAATTACGGTCGATTATAGATTTGATCTCAGCATCAATTGCTCGTGCCGTATCGTCAGACATGTTCTTAGATTTTGTCATACTGTTGCCAAGAAATACTTCACCTTCTTCCTCAGCATAAAGCATGGGACCCATTTTTGAAGACAATCCCCACTGAGTTACCATTTTTCTGGCGATGTCAGTAGCACGTTCTATATCATTAGATGCACCAGTCGTTACGCCATCCTCGCCTAAAGTGATGGTCTCAGCAATACGACCACCAAATAAACTAGATATCATGCTTTCCAAATGTTGTTTACTGTGGCTGTACCTGTCCTGTTCTGGTAGATACATGGTCACACCTAGCGCTCTGCCTCGGGGTATAATTGAAACTTTATACACTGGATCATGCTCTGGTACCATCCGACCAACAATAGCGTGACCAGCTTCATGGTAAGCAGTATTGGTTTTCTCTTCCTCAGACATAACCATGCCTTTTCTTTCAGACCCCATCATGATTTTGTCTTTAGCTTTGTCAAATTCGTCCATTGCAACCACTTTCTTACCTGTACGGGCTGCAAACAAGGCGGCTTCGTTAACCAAGTTGGCTAAGTCAGCTCCAGAGAATCCGGGAGTACCACGAGCAATCAAACTGGCTTCAACGTTGTCACCTAACGGCACTTTGCGCATGTGTACCTTAAGAATTTGTTCGCGTCCACGAATATCAGGTAGGCCAACAGTTACTTGGCGGTCAAAACGTCCGGGGCGCAATAACGCCGGGTCAAGTACATCTGGGCGGTTAGTTGCTGCGATAACAATGATACCTTCATTACCATCAAATCCATCCATTTCTACTAACATTTGATTAAGTGTTTGTTCTCTTTCATCGTTACCACCACCTACACCGGCTCCACGTTTGCGACCTACCGCATCTATTTCGTCAATAAAGATAATACACGGAGCTGATTTCTTCGCTTGTTCAAACATATCTCGAACACGCGATGCACCCACACCGACAAACATTTCTACAAAGTCGGAGCCTGAAATAGTAAAGAAAGGTACTTTAGCTTCTCCGGCAATAGCTTTTGCAAGTAAGGTTTTACCTGTACCTGGAGGGCCAACCATTAATATACCAGTGGGTATTCTTCCACCTAGCTTTTGGAATTTACTCGGGTCTCTCAAAAAATCTACTAGTTCAGAAACATCTTCTTTGGCTTCGTCACACCCTGCTACATCAGCAAACATGGTTTTGATTTGGTCTTCGCCTAATAAACGGGCTTTGCTTTTACCGAAAGACATAGCACCTTTACCGCCGCCGCCGCCTTGCATTTGGCGCATGAAAAATATCCATACACCTATCAACAATAGCATAGGGAACCATGATATAAATATCGACGTCAGTATGGACGATTCTTCTGGCTGCTTACCAAACACAGCTACATTGTTTTTGATGAGTTCATCCATCAAAGCAAGATCAGTATATGGTATGATAGTAGTGAATGACTCACCATTACGTTTTACACCATTAATCTGTCCCGAATTTCTATCTATCGTAGCGCTACTTACTACACCATTACTCACGTCTCGTAAAAAAAGCGTATAGTCAGTATTAGTTGCTTTAGATTCCGTTCCTGAAAAATTTTGGAAAACCGACATCAATACGACAGCGATAACCAGCCATAAGATTAAATTTTTTGCCATGTCGCTCAAGTTGTTAAACCTCTGTTGTTACTAAAGTCATTATGACTCTATGAATTGCGTCTTGCGCCTTAAAACTAATAGACAACTAGACTACTATAATTTGTATCCTGTCGCCACCAGATATACTTCTCTTGACCGTGCGCGAGATGATTCAGGCTTACGAGTCTTAACAGTTTTAAAAGCATTTTGTATATCTTTCATAAACGATTCAAACCCCTCACCCATAAATACTTTCACCACAAAACTTCCATTTTTCTTTAAAACTTGGTGGCACATATCCAAGGATAATTCTACTAAGTACATAGATTTAGCCTGGTCTATCGCATCATTACCACTCATATTTGGTGCCATATCAGACATTACTATATCTACGTTTTTGCCACCTATTTTGTTCAGTAATTCATTCAAAACATTTTCTTCACGAAAGTCACCCTGAAGAAATGATACACCTGCCAACGAGTCCATAGGTAAAATGTCACAAGCTATTACTAAGCCGTCTTCACCCACTACTTTAGCAACGTATTGAGACCATCCGCCTGGAGCTGCTCCTAAATCAACAACTGTCATAGCTGATTTTATTAAATCGTCTTTTTGTTGAATCTCTTCTATCTTAAATCCAGCTCTGGATCTCATACCTAATTTTTGCGCTTTTTGCACAAATTTGTCATCAAAATGCTCTTTTAACCAGCGCTGGCTACTAACAGATTGTTTATTTTTACTCATTGACCTGTCGTAAACACTATATTCATATTTGGAATAAAAGTGAGATGGCGCTAGAATAGCTATTTTCAACCATTCATCTTTAATAAATTTGTAAGAAAGACTAATCAATGACTTTATCAAACAAACAAAAGCAGTACCTTAAGGGCCTAGCCCATTCATTAAAACCGGTAGTTCAATTGGGCAACAATGGACTAACTGAAGGGGTTTTAGCCGAAATCGACGCTGCCATAACGCACCACGAATTAATCAAGGTTAAAATACCCACAGATGATAAAGAAGAGAAAACCTTGATCATGGATGCAATCGTTAGAGAAACAGGTGCATTCAAATTGCAAGCTGTTGGTCATGTTTTAGTGCTGTATAAGCCAAGCGATGACAGGAAAATAGAATTACCAAAAAAATAGACTAGAAATAATACAAGACAAGCCTAAATATTGGTCATTATTTTACGTGTTGAATAATTAAAATTAACTTAATTAACCTATCACCCCAGATCAATAAGTAATTAAATCGACAATTTGTATAAAAAAGGTAGCATTGTCTGTGCTGGTTCAGGTATTACGATTGGTGCACACATTGCACCAATCGCTTGTAGACATATAGAAAATGCTGATAATGTTTTTTTGCAGGTCACCCTTTGATGGAAATGTGGATCAGAGAAATGAACTCAAATCTACATTCATTACAAGCGTTTTACGCTGAAGAAAAAGTTAGACGCATTACTTACAAAAAAATGGTCAATGCAATGACGACTGAAGTAACAGCCGAGAGAAAGTAGTCGGCGCGTTTTATGGTCACCCCGGTATATTTGCCTTGCCGCCTCACAACGTAATAAAAATAGCTAAAAATAGCTAAAAAAGAAGAGTACAGAGCGCATACAGTGCCGGGTATCTCTGCAGAAGATTGTTTCTATGCTGATATGGGTGTAGATCCCGGAAAAGTAGGCAGTCAGCACTTTGAAGCAATCCAGTTTATGTTTTACAAGAGAAGAGTCGACCCTAGTGCTTATTTAATATTGAGGCAAGTTGGTATAGCTGTTGATGTGTCTGCGGCAAAACTGAGTTCTGGTTAACGCTCAGCGTCAAATATTAGTTGTATTACTCAATTAATTTTATCCAAATAAACATAAAGTTGCTTTATATAAATGTCCTGATGTTGCAATTCGAAAACCAAAAATTGAATGGATGACATTGGAAAATTTTGTTGATGCGGAATTATCACTTATTACAACAATGCTAATACTACCCGGTCAAAAATTACAGAAAAACCAGACAATTGTAGACAAACTCATTTCACTCAATACATATATCGATTAGTTGGTAGGTTCTCATTTTCAATATGATGTGAAAGGAACTTTTTTACCGCCATTAAATTGCTTGAAAAACTCGGCGCTGACGTACTATTCGACCCAATTATTCTGAGTAAAGATGTAAAGTGTCACTTGAATATATTATGCACAATGTTGAAATATTTAATGCAGTAGAAGTCATTACTTTACCAGACGAAGATGAAACAAAAGAAGAAGAATCTGAGGATGGTCCCCAAGAAAAAGTCGATCAACATTATAATAACTTTGTACAAGGCTTAATTAAATTAATATTTTAAGAGTACTGCTTCTACTTTTCACTATGTTCTTCCTTCGGGAAACTTTCGCCGACGAGGCTAATTCTTCTCAGCTATTCAAAGCTGATGAGATAAGAACATCGAACCCCAGTCAGTCACACGTTTTACTTGAGAATATAGATGAAGCTCAACTTAGGCATAGCGAAAAAGCGTTGTATCAGTATTTAATAGCTTTAAATGCATTTATGAATGGAGATGTGCAAAAAGCTAACATCTTATTGAACCAGCTAATCGGAAACACCAAAGATACAAATGTAAAATTAAGGGCGCTTGGTACTTTATTAAGTGTTTATGCAGCTTCAAATGATTGGCTCAGTGCTTTGCAGACAGTAAATATTATGAACGACCATCTTGATACAGACCCATCTCTAAAAAATAACGAAATTAATGATAATAAAAAAATATTTTAAATTTTTATAATAATCTTGGTCAACATCAATTAGCCAGTAAAATGGCAATTGATTTGTTAAGTCAAGACATTTCGCCAAGAAGACGCTGCATTACCTCAACAATGCTCCTCAACAGTAAAATTAATATATCAATCGATAGCTTAGGTGTAATTGACTTTGAAAATGCAATGAAATTTTTGCATTAAAGCTAACGAACCTATTATTCAGCAAGTGATTAATTGGCATTTTGCTGACTATCATCTGGTATTAAAAGACCCCCAAAGAGCAATCGAAATACTAAAGTCTAATATTTTTGACGTTGAAACAAACCAATACCAAGCTTTAATTGCAGGGTTTTATGATTTATTAGCACAAAGTCATTTGGCACTAGAAAGTTACTCAGAGGCCGAAATGTATGCTCAAAAACTACTTAATACTGAGGAGCAACACCGATATCAATCCGCTATCACCGATGCCAGCAAAGTACTTACTGTGGTAAATGAATATCAAAATAATTATGAACAAACATTTTTTTATTATAAAAAACATTCAGAATCGAACAAAATCGAGCTTGACCAAAAAAGTGATAAATTACTCAGTATTCAAAATAGTAAAACTAAATCTCATCGAAAAAAACACCCTAATAGCCCTTTTGGATAAGGAGAATTCTTTATTAAAAACCCAAGCATTACTTGATGATGAATCTGCGCATAACAGGCGTTTAGTTTTGGCTTTATTGATGATGGCTTTGGTAATATTTATTCTATGGGCTTATAAAAACAGAAAAACTTATCTTGAAATGCGTTACTTTGCTCAGACTGACGCATTAACCGGTATAGCCAACCGCCACTATTTCGCACAATTAGCTATTTAAGCTATTAAACTGTGCGGAAAAACAGATCAGCCTGTTAGTTTTGTAACATTTGATTTAGATTATTTTAAGAAAATAAATGATGTTCACGGCCACCTCATCGGTGACGAAGCTCTAAAAATGGCTGTAAATGCAGCGAAATCTGCTTGTTTAAAAAAATGATACGATCGGTCGCTTAGGTGGCGAAGAATTTGGTATCTTGTTACTAGGTTGTGGTAATCATTTAGCCGCACATATAGCTGAAAAATGCCGAAGTGCCATTGAAAAATTCGATTCCTCAGTGTCTGGTCACCAATTTACATTAACAGCCAGTTTTGGTGTGTCTGATTCATCTATATGTGGTCACGAATTTACTAAGTTATTTGCCGGGGCCGACGGAGCCCTACATCAAGCAAAAGATTTAGGGCGTAATAAAGTGTTTAACTATCAGACAAACTCTTATGTTTTTGCTGAGGTGTCTGTTGACCGGGTTAACTAATGATGATGTCCACCAGCTCCATGAGCATGACCATGTTCGATTTCTTCATCACTAGCCATACGAACATCTTCAACTTGCAGCTCAAATTGTAATGTTCTACCAGCTAGAGGATGATTAGTATCGATAGTGACCATAAATTTACCCACTTTCAATATAGTCACTTCACGTTGACCTTGATCGGAGTTAACAACAGCTGTCATTCCAGCTTTCCATTTTGGTTTTTTTTCTGAGCTGTGCAAATGTTTAACCGGAACACGTTGTTCACTGTCTGGCTGGATCTCACCGTAAGTTTCTTTGGCTTCCAGCTCCACTTCAAGTAAGTCACCCTTTGACATCGACTCCAAAGACTTTTCGATACCAGGCATCATGTTGTTATAACCATGCAAATATGCAACACCCTGGTCATCAAAGTTAGACTCTATTTCTTTACCAGTTGTATCTTTGATCCGATAGTGAAACTGCACGACTGACCCTTTTGTAATTTTCATAAAATAATCTAATGCATAAAAAATGTATAACAAGATCCTAACAGAATTAAGTAGAGCTGTTGAGTATTTAAGTGTCGAACATTTAGGCTAATATAGTCGACTTAGTCATCATCTGCACCTGACACTATGTTGGCAATGTTAAGCAAGCTAGAAACGGCCATATAATTAACCGAACCTTTAGGGTAACGTCCCCTAGTGTTATGAACACCCGCTTCTTTATTCATCAACAACTCCAAGGCGTCATCGACTGTTTCGGCTACATATATATGAAATTTTTGCGTTTTGACAGCGGCCAATACTTCTTTATCTAACATCAAATTTACTTGGTTAGACTTAGGTATAATAACACCTTGATTACCCGTTAATCCTCGATGTTGGCAAAGTTTGAAGAACCCCTCGATTTTTTCATTCACACCACCCACAGACTGCACTTGACCGTATTGATTTATCGAGCCAGTAATGGCCAGATCTTGACGGATAGGCATTTTAGTTAAGGCAGATATCAATGCAACTAACTCTGCTAATGAGGCACTGTCGCCATCTATGTGTCCATAAGATTGCTCAATAGCAATATTGGCTGATAATGTTAATGGAAATAATTGTGCATATTTATGTCCCAAGTATCCTGTTAACAACATCACACCTTTAGAATGACTAGGCTGTCCAAACTCAACTTCGCGCTCAATATCAACCACTCCGTTAGCACCTGCGTAGACTGTCGAGGTTATTCTTGCAGGTGTTCCGAACATGCTATCGCCGATTTCTAATACAGTTAAACCATTCACTTTACCTATGTCAACACCTTGCGTCGCAATCAGAATTTGGCCTTGTTTAATATCGTCTAATACCGCTTCACTGACACGCCCAGTTCGATGTGTTTTTGCTGCTAAAGCGGTCTCAATGTGGGTTACATCAAGTTCTTGAGTATTCTGGTTTTTACAAAAATATTTGGCTTCGTGCAACAGCTCAATTACGTCTGAAAAACGTGCGGATAATCGTTGCTGATGTTCTGCAAGACGCAAACTATACTCAACTAATCGGTACATTGCTTTTGCAGATATACTATTTAAACCCAGCTCTTTCACTTGAATTCTTACACGGCCCACAAAATCAAATAATGTCTTTTTATCTAATGGTATTTCATGGTCAAAGTCCACTAACACTCTAAACAACTCGTAAAATTCGTCGTCATAATCTTGCAATGTGTAGTACAAATCACGAGAGCCTAAAAGTATTACTTTCACATCTATCGGTATTTGCTGTGGATTGAGCGTGATGGAGTTGACCATTCCTACATCATGTTGTGGTAAATCCATCTTGAGAGAACCGAACTTAAGCACTAACTTTATTGTCTCCCATGCGTAAGGTTGCTCAATAAGCTTGTCTACATCTAATAATAAATACCCACCATTTGCTCGGTGCATAGCACCAGGGCGGATCATCCTGTAGTTACTAAAAACTGAGCCCTGGACATTTGTATATTCAACCTGACCAAACAAATTCTGATGTGTTGGGTTAGGCTCATAAATCACTGGAGAACCGCTATTTAATTGATGTGAAACAATAATATTAGGTAAATATTGCTCTTCTAAAATTGCACGTTTGTCATATTCGTCGTGTTTATCTTCTTTTTTATCATCAGCTAACACTTCAACCACCGTTTCCAATAAGTGGGGTTTAAGTTGACGTAAAAATTTTAAGATAGCCAGGTCAGATGTATACTTGTGCTCTAAATCTTTTAATAGGGGCCTGATACCCAACTCTGCCGTATCTTTTTTTAAAGCCCTTAATTTTTCAGCCGTTGCTCGTTTCCATTTAGGTAGCTCAATTAACACCTCACTTAATTTATCTTCTAGTTCATCAATCAGTTGATAATAATGCTGCCTTTCTGGCTCCGTTACTTTTGCAAGCTCAACATCGGTTAAAGGTTGACCATCAATGATGGGCGAGAAAGTGATCGTTCCGCTATCTTCAAACAAGGCAACACCTAATTGTTGAGCTTGTTGTTCAACTTCACCAATAGCGTTGTCGTAATCCTGATCAAATTTTCGAGTAATAGCTGCTTTTTTTCGCTGATACCCAGGGTTATCAAATGCCGCGGGAAAGGTATCCAAAATTTCATCAATTAGACTTTCCATATCTTTAATCAATTTTTTGCTTTCACCTGCCACAAGTCTTAGTGAGAAAGGTTCGCGCTCATCTTCAAAATTATTGATATAACACCAATCATCAGGTGTAACTGTTTTATTCACGTATTTATTAATAAATTCATGCACCAAAGTGAAACGCCCGGTAGCTTGTTCACCCATTACATAAAGATTGTATCCTCGTGCTTCTATACCTAGTCCAAAAGATAACGCATCACGCGCTCTATCCTGTCCGATGAAAGTAGAATTTAAAGCATGTTGATCTTTAAGCGCTTGATTAATCAATCGTCTACTAGGTTTTGCAGTCAGCTGCTGCAGATGTAAGGCATATTTGTCTTGCATGTTAAATGGCTTATTACTACAAATTATAAATATGTGAAAGAGTGAAACCCGTAATCAACAAGCTGTCAAACAGATACGAAAAGAATCTGAAAAAGTGACTATTTTTAATACAAATAAAGCCGAATACTTATTCTAAAAGTGTTTTTTTTAAATTGGCTGATTTTTACCTAATCATATTCAAATATGTTGATACACCTAAAAACTTCATAATAAGCCCGATAAATCACATATTTACTATTGTTAGCAAGGGATACGCTAAGGTACTCTAGCCCGATACATTTTATATCATTGTTTAGGGGCATGTTGTCTCTACAGCTCTAGTCACGGAAATCTTTTTTAATGGCCGAAAAACAGTATCAACCTCAAGAAATCGAAAAAGAGGTTCAAGCCTATTGGGAAACTCAGAAAACATTTAAAGCAACCGAAGACGAAGATAAAGAAAAATTTTATTGTCTGTCAATGTTTCCTTATCCCAGTGGCCGTTTACACATGGGTCATGTGCGCAATTACACCATTGGCGATGTAATTAGCCGCTATCAAAGAATGTTAGGTAAGAATGTGCTCCAACCTATGGGATGGGATGCATTTGGCCTACCTGCAGAAAACGCAGCTATCAATAATAATACTGCGCCGGCTAAATGGACCTACTCAAATATTGAGTATATGAAAAACCAATTAAAAACTTTAGGATTTGGTTACGACTGGGATCGGGAGATAGCGACTTGTAAAAAAGACTATTATCGATGGGAACAGTGGTTTTTCACTCGCTTATTCGATAAAGGCCTAGTGTATAAAAAAAATGCTACTGTTAACTGGGACCCAGTAGACCATACGGTTCTTGCTAACGAACAGGTGATTGACGGTCGCGGATGGCGTTCTGGCGCTTTAGTTGAACAAAGACAAATTCCTCAGTGGTTTATAAAAATCACTGATTATGCGGAAGAGTTGGTTAACGATTTAGAGCAATTAGAAGAATGGCCTGAACAGGTTCGGGCGATGCAGAAAAACTGGATTGGACGTTCAGAAGGAGTTGAAATAACTTTCGAACTTGAACAAATAATCGCACAGCTAGAAAGTTTTGATGTATACACTACTCGTCCGGACACTCTACTAGGTGTGACTTATGTTGCAGTTGCGGCGCAACACCCCATCGCATTAGAAGCAGCTAAAACCAACAATGACTTAGCCACATTTATTCAAGAATGTAAAAATACTAATGTAGCCGAAGCTGAAATGGCCACTATGGAAAAGAAAGGCTGTGCCACAGGGTATTTCGCAATTCACCCTTTAACCGGTCACAAAGTCCCTGTTTGGGTAGCCAACTTTGTACTCATGGGTTACGGCTCGGGTGCGGTGATGGCGGTGCCGGGTCACGATCAAAGAGACTGGGAGTTTGCCACTAAATATGGCCTTGAAATCAAACAAGTCGTTAAAGCCGATTCACAAAGCAATATTGAATGTGATTTAAGTTTAGGTGCATTTACTGAAAAAGGTCTATTGTTAAATTCTGGCGAATACGATGACCTTACTTCAGCAGATGCTTTTGATAAAATTGCGCAAACTCTTATTGAACAAAATAAGGGTAGAAAGAAAATCAATTACCGTCTGAGAGATTGGGGTGTATCAAGACAGCGATACTGGGGAACTCCAATCCCAATGTTGAATTTAGAAAATGGCGAGTCTGTCACTGTACCCAGTGATCAGCTACCGGTCGAATTACCAGAAAATGTGCATATGAATGGGGTTATTTCTCCAATCAAAGCAGACCCTGAATGGGCTAAAACAGAGTTTAATGGTCAGCCTGCATTAAGGGAGACCGATACTTTTGACACTTTTATGGAGTCATCATGGTATTACGCTCGCTATTGCAGTGCGCAGAACGATCAGGCTATGTTGGACCCATCACAAGCTAATTATTGGTTACCCGTAGATCAATATGTAGGTGGAATTGAACACGCTATATTGCATTTACTGTACTCACGTTTTTTTCATAAACTTCTGCGTGATGAAGGTTTGGTTCAATCTGACGAGCCTTACAAACGTCTGTTGTGTCAAGGGATGGTGTTAGCTGATTCATTTTATCGTGAAGATGCTGTTGGCAAAAAAGTATGGTACTCCCCTGCGGATGTTATCATTGAGAAAGACGATAAAGGCAGGATTATCAAATCTGTACTTGAGTCTGACGGCAAGGAAGTGATTCATCACGGCATGACCAAGATGTCCAAGTCAAAAAACAATGGTATTGATCCACAACAAGTAATCGATTTATATGGTGCTGATACCATTCGAGTATTTACTATGTTTGCTGCTCCGCCCGAGCAGACATTAGAATGGATTGATTCTGGAGTTGAGGGTGCACACAGATTTGTAAAACGCCTTTGGAATTTGGTGCAAGAACATGTCGAAGCAGGTGAAATAGCTTTGCTAGATAAAACTAATTTATCTTCCCCGCAGAAAAATCTTAGACGTTTAATTCACAAAACAATTGAAAAAGTCAGCGATGATATTGGTCGCCGCCAGACATTCAATACAGCCGTTGCTGCCACCATGGAGTTACTGAATCATTTACAAAAAGCATCAAAAACAACTGAGCAAGACCTCGCCGTCTTACGCGAAGGTATAAATGCAATAGTCTTGTTGCTCACTCCTATCGCTCCTCACATTTGTCATGTGATGTATAGAGACTTAGGTCACAATAATGCAGTAGAAACCGCACCATGGCCTATAGCTGAAGCTGAAGCAATGATTGAAGATGAAAAGCTCGTAGTAGTGCAAGTTAATGGTAAAGTCAGAGCGAAAATTACTGTTTCTGCGGACGCCACAAAAGAACAGGTCGAAACAATGGGTCTAGCCGAACAAAATATCCTACAACACACAGATGGCAAAATAATTCGAAAAGTCATTTATATTCCGGGTAGATTACTTAACATAGTGGCAAATTAAAGTGCTAAAGAGTATATTTTTTAATGTTTGCATCCTCATTATTGTTCTAACAATAGTAGGATGTGGCTTTAAATTACGAGGTGACTACGGACTACCATCTGGTATTCAGCAACTTCAATTATTAGCGGCACAAAAAAACACCCCACTACATAGAATACTAAGTAAACAGCTTCAAGGATTTAACATTGAAGTGTGGGATAATTCTGTTACTGACTCTCAAATCGATAGACGTGTAGATGAACAAATAGATGCTGTTATTTATTTAACATCAGATGTACTTGAAAGGCGTTTGTTGTCCCTTTTTTCAACCGGACAAGTAGCAGAATATGAATTGGTGTATACCATTGGATATCAGATCCAGTTTCCTTCGCAAGACGCGCTAGAATTAGAGTTTGATGTCACTAGGGAATACCAAGACGACCCAGATGCAGTATTAGCTAAGTCTCGTGAGTTGGATTTAATCCAAAACGAAATGCGCCATGAAGCAGCCAATCGTATTATCCGACAAATTGCCAGCTCGTACAATATTTGGCAACAGACTGTAGGTGACTAATGCAGGTCTATCCTAACCGTTTTAATATTGATGCCACCTCAGAACTGAAACCCTTTTATTTGTTTTTTGGTGACGAGCCACAACAAAAACTCGAATGTATTGAGTTATTACGAAGTGCAGCTTTAACCCGAGGCTTTGACGAACGTCAGTCCTTAGTCGCAGATGGCCAATTTAGTTGGGATACCCTGATTGAAGCAACGCAAACTTTATCGTTATTTTCTACTAGACAAATTATTGAACTTGAATTGCCCACCGGAAAACCTGGTGCAGAGGGAAGCAAAGTACTAACGAGCTTAGCGCAACAGATAAATCCTGATGTGTTAATTGTTATACATGGCGGAAAAATTGGTAAGGATGTGCAGAATACTAAATGGTTTAAGGCAGTAGATATGCACGCCATTTATGTGCCTTGTTACCCTTTGGAAGGCAATGCACTATATCAGTGGATAAATAACCAAATGCGTTTAGTGGGGATGCAGTCCTCTAAACAAATCTCGCAGTTATTGGTTGATTATTGTGAAGGTAACTTACTCGCGGCCAAACAAGAGATTCAAAAGTTAATACTACTTTATCCTCAAGGTAATCCTAGCTTTGAACAGGTCGAACAAGCAGTTGTTGATCAATCCAGATTCACGGTGTTTCATTTAATCGATGTATTACTCAGTGGTGATGCTCAAAAAGCAGTCAAAATGCTCTATCGTTTGGAAAGTGAAGGAGTTGAACCCAATATTATTGTTTGGGCTCTGACGCGTGAATGGCAGACTTTGCAAGGGATATTATTTGATCGGCAGCAAGGTAAAACTATTAACTGGAACCAATACCGAATATGGAAAAGTCGTCAATCTTTATACCAGTCAGCATTGCAACGATTATCATTAGAACATATGCAAGTGCTTCAGCAAAAATTAGCAGAGTTTGATGGTGCGATTAAACAATCCCAAGTAGTTAGACCTTACATAGAGTTATGCCATTTATGTTTGTTGTTTGTTCCATATCAACTTAATAATGTGCCTTTAGATTATGGTGTTTTAGATTAGGAGTTATATCTTTAGATGCGATTAGCACCTCCTTTAGGTATTTTTGGTGGTACCTTTGACCCGATTCACTATGGGCATATTCTCCCAATATTAGAAGCAGCGGGCAAAACTAACATCCAAAAAATAGCTTTGATGCCTTGTTATATTCCTAGCCATAAAAATCCAGCGACCGCATCAAGTGAAGACAGGCTTAAAATGGTAGAGCTAGTTTGTGCTGATTATCCTCTATTTTACCCTGAACCAAGAGAGCTTATTCGAGCAAAGCCTACCTTTAGTGTTGATTCTTTGAGAGAACTACGAACGGCGATGCCTAACACTCCGCTATGTTTTTTCATCGGCACTGACTCATTACAAAATTTGTTTACATGGCACAATTGGCCGTTACTATTTGCTCTTTGCCATTTCGTGGTGTGCGAAAGAACTGGGGAGGCGGTTAAAGACTCAAGTTATAAATTTGATGATTCTCTAGGACTTCCCTCACCACATTCGTATTCGCCAGAACTACAAACATTGCTACATAAGAGACAAATTTTTAATCCGTCGGTGCTTCATAACACTCTTGCTGGACATATTTATTTTGCTGATACGCAAAGATTAACAGTGTCTTCTAGCAAAATTAGGCAACAATTATTTAATAATCAATCAGTTGATAGTTTTTTACCGCCAAAGATATTAGATTATATTCAACAGCATAAGCTCTATCAGCCAAGTACAGATTTCTGTTAAACTATATTAAATTAAATCGTATAAAGTTTAGCCATAAGGAAAGTCTTTGGATCACAAACAATTAAAAGCCTTTGTCATAGAAAAAGTCGAAGACTTAAAAGGTCGTGACATCATTGATTTAGATGTTGCAGAAAAATCGTCCGTTACTGAAACCATGTTAATTTGCTCAGGCAATTCTAAACGTCATGTTATTTCAATTGCCGAAAATGTCGTAGTTGAAGCTAAACAAGCTGGTACTGCACCTTTAAGCATTGAAGGTCGTGAAAGTGGTGATTGGGTTTTAGTTGATCTAGGCGACGTGGTCTTGCATGTGATGCAAGATGATGCCCGAGATTTCTATCAATTGGAAAAACTCTGGGGCTAAGTAACCGTTGCGCATTCAGATGATAGCAGTGGGCATGAAAATGCCCGTTTGGGTCGAACAGGGTTTTTCAGAATATTGCAGACGTTTTCCTGCTGATATGCCTTTACATCTAACTGAAATAGTTGCCGGTAAGCGTGGTAAAAATGCGGATATTAAACGTATCTTACATAAAGAAGGTGAGTTAACTCTTGCTGCAATTCCCAAAGGCAACAGAGTTGTCACTTTAGAGGTAACAGGTGTGTCTTGGGATACTCCTAAATTAGCTAAAACTATGCAGAACTGGCAAATGGATGGCCGAGATGTAAGTTTATTAATCGGTGGCCCCGAAGGTTTAGCGCCCGAATGCATAAAAGTTTCGGAACAAAGGTGGTCATTGTCTAGTCTTACTTTGCCACATCCTTTGGCACGCATAATTGTTGCTGAGAGCCTATATCGAGCTTGGTCAATTAATAATAACCATCCTTATCATAGAGAATAACATTGCCTTCCCCACGTATCCTTATAAAAGACCACTCAGCTGAAGCTAACCTTTTTGCTAGGCGAACTTTTATCGGATTACTTGTGGTTTTTATTATGGTAGGCATGGTGTTGACAAACTTGTATTATTTACAAATAAGTCGATTTGAAGATTACCAGACACGTGCAGACGGTAACCGAATAAAAGTATTACCTGTGGCACCCAATCGTGGATTAATATATGACCGTAATGGCATATTACTTGCCGAAAATCGTCCAGTATTTAGTCTACAAGTCATACCAGAAGAGATTGAGGATCTAGAGTCAACTATCGACGAGCTTAGTTCATTACTTGGTATTGAAGAAGAAGATCTCAGTGACTTTTATCAAGATTTAAAGAGTGCTAGACGTTTCAAACCAGTCAATTTGATCAACCGTTTGAAGCCTAATGAAGTAGCACTGTTTTCCGTCAAACAACATAACTATCCGGGTGTATCTATCGAGGCTAGGCTAGCTCGTTATTATCCTTACGGCAGCGCTCTCACACATGCCATAGGATATGTTGCCAAAATTAACAAGAAAGATTTGCAGAAACTCAACGAAGCTGGCTTTGAAGCCAACTATGCAGCAACTTATGACATCGGTAAAAGTGGCATAGAGAAATATCACGAAGAAATGCTTCATGGAAAAGTGGGGTTTCAAGAGGTAGAAGTGAATAATCGGGGTAGAATAATACGCACATTAGACTTTAATCCACCTATTCCCGGCCAAGATATTGTATTGAATATTGATACGAATTTACAACTCGAGGCGGAGAAAGCCTTTGCAGGTAAGAAAGGCTCTGTTGTTGCCATTGATCCTCGAGATGGAGGTGTTCTTGCCCTTTACAGTAGCCCAAGCTACGATCCTAACTTGTTTGTGCATGGTATCAGTAGTAAAAATTACAAGAAATTACTTACTACAGAGCGTCCTTTGTTTAATCGTGCAACGCAGGGACAGTATCCGCCAGCATCGACAGTTAAACCTCTTCTAGCATTAACAGGGCTAGAGGAAAAGGTGATTACGCCTGAAACCCGAATTTATGATATCGGTAAATATCAATTAAAAAATGTTGAACGTGTTTGGCGAGACCATAACCCTTGGGGCCACGGTTGGGTAGATGTGACTAAGGCAATAGAAGTGTCTTGTGACATTTTTTTTTATGATTTAGCCTATAAGCTAGGCATAGACCGGATAAGTGAAAGCATGTATGAGTTCGGTTTTGGTGATTATACCGGTATTGACCTTCATGAAGAAGCCGATGGTATTATGCCGAGTAGAGGTATTGTAAAAGCCTTATTTAACCGTCCTTGGTACATCGGTGACACCATCAATATAGGCATAGGACAGAGCTATTGGACAGCAACACCTGTCCAACTTACCCAGTCAATCACTACATTAGTTAATAAGGGTAGACGCATTATTCCGCAAATTATTCGCGGTAATATGCAGAAAGAGACGGTTGTCGTGCAGGCTATTAAAGAAAGGCGCCCCATAGTCATAAAAAACGAACACAACTGGGATATGGTATTGGATGCTATGTATGGTACGGTCAATAGAGAAGGCTCTGCACGAAACGCATTTAGAGGCGCTCATTATATTTCCGCAGGTAAAACAGGTACCGCGCAATTAGTCAGTATCGCACAAGATGAAAAATATGATGCCTCCAAACTTTCCAAGAAGAATCATGATAACGCTATGTATGTAGGTTATGCACCCTACGACAAACCACAAATAGTGCTATCTGTGGTATTAGAAAATGCAGGACACGGCGGTGCTGAAGCTGCACCTATTGCTCGTAAAATGATGGATAATTATTTCAAAAATCAAACATTTCCTGAACATAAGGTCATCGAGCCCTTAGGACAAAATCGAGAAGAACTTGAACTAACGCAACCTGGGACGCAACCCTAATGCTTAGGACTAAACTAGCTTTTAATAACCGTTCATTTTGTAATAGGATACATTGTGATGGTATTTTGTTATTTGGATTACTGGTACTTATGGTGGTAGGTTTGCTTACTATCTATTCAGCAGGCGGACAAGACATAAGTCTCATACAAAGGCAATTAACACGTCTGGCTCTAGCATTATGCGTGATGTTGGTTGTGGCTCAGATCCCCCCAATGGCTTACCAAAAGTTATCTGTTTATTTTTACATAATCGGTATAGCAATGTTAATTGCTGTATTGGTGGTAGGTGTATCCAGTAAAGGGGCACAGCGTTGGTTAGATATAGGCGTATTTCGCTTCCAACCCTCTGAAGTCATGAAGTTAGCCGTGCCTATGATGGTGGCTTGGTATATTAGTCGCTTCAATTTGCCACCTAAAACGTGGCATATACTGGTTGGCTTTGCTTTGGTCGCCCTACCCACCTTATTGATTGCTCGCCAACCAGATTTAGGCACCTCACTTCTGATTGCTTGCTCAGGCGTTTTTGCTTTATTCTTAGCGGGTATGAGCTGGCGATTTATATCTTTTGTTGCTATTGCCATGTCAGCTTTTACTCCTATTATGTGGAATTTCTTGATGGAAGATTATCAAAAACAACGAGTGTTGACATTTATCAATCCTGAAAGTGATCCTTTGGGATCGGGTTATCACATTATACAATCGAAAATTGCTATTGGTTCTGGCGGAGCTCAGGGTAAAGGTTGGTTGCAAGGCACACAATCGCAGTTAGAGTTTTTACCAGAACGTCATACGGATTTTATTTTTGCAGTGTTCAGTGAAGAGTTTGGATTTTGGGGCGTGGTGGGACTGCTATCGATCTACGCTTTTATTGTAATACGTGGCATGTTGATAGCGGTGAGAGCACAAGATGTATTTAGTAAAATTTTAGCTGGCAGTATTACGCTTACCTTTTTTGTTTATGTGTTTGTCAATATGGGCATGGTTTCAGGTATTTTACCTGTTGTTGGCGTACCTTTACCATTAGTTAGTTATGGTGGCACTTCTATGGTGACACTATTAGCAGGCTTTGGTATTTTAATGGCAATTAGTACCCAGAAAAGAATTATGTCCCGAGGATAATAGTAGTTTTAGTTAAGTAAACCACTTAACTATTGAGGAGAAATCGTGAAGTTGATTAAATCGTTTATAGTATTAGTCTTTTGTCTGACATGTCATGGCATCAAAGCCTCTCCTGAGGAGTTGCGACAGGAGTTTATTGACTTGATGGTAAATGAACATCAGTTTAAAAGAACAGTGATTGAATCAACCTTGGCTAAGGCCAATAAAAACGAGGTAGTTTTACAATCTATTGCCAAACCATGGGAAGCCAAACCTTGGTTTCAGTATTTTCCTATATTCCTTACTGAAAAACGTTTAGCAAAAGGCTTGACGTTCTGGCAAACACATCATCAAACATTAGCTCGAGCAGAGCAAGAAACCGGCGTACCCGCAGAAATTATTGTAGCCATCATTGGTGTTGAGACTTTTTATGGCACTTACCAAGGCAAATATTCAGTACTCGATGCATTAGTTACTTTGGGTTTTCATTATCCACCTAGGGCGACGTTTTTTCGCAGCGAATTAGCTCAATTATTTTTATTAGCTCAGGAGGAAGAATTTGATATCACCGAGCTTAAAGGTTCTTATGCTGGCGCAATGGGATGGGGACAGTTTATTTCTTCTAGTTACCGTTATTACGCTGTGGATTTCGACGGTGACGGTGTGCGAGACTTATTAAACAACCCTGTGGATGCTATTGGAAGTGTTGCAAACTACTTTAAAAAACACCATTGGAAGGCCAACAATGCTATTGCGTTTAAAGCTAAAGTCAGTGGCAATCAATACTCAGCATTGTTGACACAATCTCTTAAATATTCTCATCAATGGTCACAGTTGCAAGTTGCGGGTGTAAGCATCACTGGGGAAGAATTAAACAAAGACATGAGTGTTAAACTTTTCGAATTTGAACAAACGAATAGTAAAGAATATTGGGTAGGTTTACCTAACTTTTATGTGATCACTCGTTATAACCATAGTCCGCTATATGCTATGGCCGTGTTTCAATTCAGCCAACAACTTAAACAAGAGTTCAACGTTGCAACCACCGCTAAACTTAACGACTAATTATTCCATGGTAAAATCTACACGTTTACTTGGTCTACTTATTATCTTAGTGATTGTTTCTGGTTGTGCTCCAAAGGGACGTTATTACCAAAAACAAGATTCAGCCCCTAATGAAGTTCCACAAAAGGTGACAACACAAGATGCGATAGCGACTTACCAAACATATGCGCCAGCTAATATGCGACCTTATACGATAAGGGGAATTAGGTACAGACCACTCAATACAGGTAAAGGTTTCAGCGATAAGGGTCATGCGAGTTGGTATGGACAAAAATTTCATGGTCACTTAACGTCTAATGGCGAGATTTACGACATGTACAAAATGTCTGCCGCACACAAAACATTGCCATTACCATCATTTGTTCGTGTTACCAATTTAAAAAATAGTAAACAAGTCGTCGTTAGAGTCAACGATAGAGGGCCTTTTTATGAAGGTCGTGTAATAGACCTGTCTTATGCTGCGGCGTTAAAGCTAGACATGCTTGAAACAGGTGTTGCGGAAGTAAAAATTGACGTTATTCATGTAGATAGAGCAGGAGTGATTACCGAAGGACGCAATCCAACCATCATCAAAAAATCCTCCATTAAAGTCAATCAACAGGTTTTTATTCAAGTGGCTGCTTTTCAAAACAAAAAGGAAATAGATAACTTAGCAAAGGGATTAAAAAGCTTATACCAACGTCCCTACCTAACAAGATTTGAGGAAGGAATATATAAATTACACCTTGGGCCAATGATAGGCGAGCAGGATGCAAATACGTTCTTAAACGAACTTAAAAGCAATGACTACCCTGACGCTTATAAAGTTTACTTTGATTAGATTCATCATATACTTTCTATCTATGTTTTATCTTTTAACCAAACAAAACTTTTCACATCAATTTGTGTCTGACATCTTGAAGCTGATAAAAACTTTCACATAGTTGTATATAGTTGAGCATTAGTTTTCAGTTGGGCAGCAATGTAACCATCGAAGTGTTATATTGTTAAGTAAAATTTAATGTCATCGTTCGTGTCTTTTAAGACATGTCTAAGATTTCTATTCCTACAACATTTTCAAACGGTAGTTTAATGCTTAATCAAAAAACGTATTTCGGATCTCTTGTAAGCACCATAGTCTTGTGTTTGTGTATCTTTTCAGCTTCTGCTGCTGTAGTTATCCCACCTGCACCAAGTGTCTCAGCTAAAGGGTTCATATTAATGGATTTCCAAACAGGTAATGTAATAGCAGAACAAAACGCTGATATGCAAATACCACCTGCTAGCTTAACCAAAATGATGACTAGCTATGTCATTGGCATAGAGCTGCTCAACGGTAATATCAAAGAGACTGATCTAGTGACCATTTCTGAAAAAGCATGGGCTAAAAACTTTCCAGACTCTTCAAAAATGTTTATCGAAGTAGGTAAAAAAATATCGGTAGCCGATCTCAACCGCGGCATCATCGTTCAGTCTGGTAACGACGCTTGTGTAGCCATGGCAGAGCATATTGCCGGAAGTGAAGATGCATTTGCGAGCATGATGAATATGCATGCAGAAAGACTAGGTATGACCTCAACTTACTTTGTGAATAGTCATGGTTTACACGATTCTCAGCATTTTACGACACCAAGAGACATGGCAATTTTGTCAGCTGCATTAATACGTGATGTGCCACAAGAATATGCTATTTATGCCGAAAAAGAATTTACCTTCAACGATATAAAGCAATACAACCGTAATGGCTTATTATGGGATAGGAGCCTCAATGTTGATGGTATAAAAACGGGGCATACGTCTGATGCAGGTTATAGCTTGATCACCTCAGCTTACCAAGGTGATATGCGCCTAATTTCAGTTGTCATGGGTACAGATAGTGAACGTGCTCGTAAAGTTGAAAATAAAAAATTACTCAAATACGGTTTTCGCTTTTTTGAAACGATCACACCTTATAAAGCAGGTGATAGCTTTGTTTCACACCGTATTTTTATGGGTGATAAGGAAACTGTAGACCTTGGCATATTACAAGATACCCCAATAAATATTCCTCGAGGCTTGAGTAAAAATCTAAAGGCTAACTTTAAGTTAGACAAAAGCTTACAAGCACCGATTGCTAAAGGTGAAGTAGTAGGCAAACTCTATCTCCAAATTGAAGGTGAAGATATTGCTGAATATCCATTAGTTGCCTTGCAAGAAATCAAAGAAGGCGATTTCTTCGACCGTATGGTTGATTTTGTCAAATTAAAGCTTGGTTTTAATAATTAATAATTCGCAATTTGTTAAATATTCGAGAGAAACATGGACACTAACTTTGACCAACTGCTGGATTTCCCATGCCAGCAGACATTTAAAATTATGGGCATCGCCCATGAGCGCTTGCCAGAAGATGTTATATCTTGCTTACAAATACATGCGCCAGGTGATTATGTACCTAAAGTAAAACCAAGTTCAAAGGGTACATACCACTCCATTTCGCTCAGCATAACAGTAACCAGCAAAGCACATATGGAAACACTCTATATTGAACTAGCTAAACTGGAGTTGGTTAAAGTTGTTTTGTAAAGAGAGTGTGTCTGCACAATGCCTGCTAAACTAATCGTCAGACAATTGGGCTTGCAGGCTTACTCGCCTATTTGGCAAGCCATGCAAGATTTCACTAATCATAGGAACGATGAAACAGTCGACGAAATATGGCTGGCAGAACATCAAGCAGTCTTTACTCAGGGCCAAGCGGGTAAAGAAGAACACATACTTGTACCAGGTGATATTCCTGTAGTAAAAGTCGATAGGGGTGGTCAAGTCACCTACCACGGGCCCGGTCAACAAATGATGTACGTGTTACTTAATCTTAAACGCAATAAATTGGGTGTTAGAAATTTAGTAACGGCATTAGAACAATGTGTGGTCAACACGTTAAAAGAATATGCAATTAATGCCTATCCTAAAGTTGATGCTCCAGGAGTTTACGTAGACAGCAAAAAAGTCTGTTCTATTGGCCTAAGAATTCGTAAAGGTTGCTCTTTTCATGGTTTAGCATTGAACGTCAACATGGATTTACGCCCTTTTCAGCGCATAAATCCATGTGGTTATGCCGGTCTGGAAATGATAGATTGCGCACAACTTGGCGGCCCTGATACGCTGACTGAAGCTGGCATTAAACTGACTGATCATTTATCTGCCTTATTAGGTATAAATCACAAAGAACATAGAGAAGGTTTTAATGAATAACGTACGCGCGGAGGCCGGAGTTAAACTTCGGGATGATGAAAAAGTTAAACATATTCCCATCACTATCATGCCGACTGAAAAGGCTGATATGTTGCGTAAACCTGCGTGGATAAAAATAAAGCTGCCACGTAATACAGATAAAATTGACCATATCAAAAAAACTTTACGCAAGAATAACTTACATTCAGTTTGTGAAGAAGCAAGCTGCCCTAATCTCGCCGAATGTTTTAACCACGGCACAGCAACATTTATGATCTTGGGCGACATTTGCACTCGTCGATGCCCATTTTGTGACGTAGGTCATGGTAAACCCTTACCACCTAGCGCAGAAGAGCCCATTAAGTTAGCCAAAACTATTGCTGAAATGAAATTAAAATATGTGGTAATAACTTCAGTAGACCGAGATGATTTGCGCGATGGTGGTGCCCAGCACTTTGTTGACTGTATATCGGCTATTCGCGAACATAGCCCATCGACCAAAATAGAAGTGTTAGTACCGGATTTCAGAGGTCGTATGGACAGAGCTCTTGAAATACTCAAGCAAAGCCCGCCTGACGTTTTTAACCACAACCTTGAAACTATTCCGCGTTTGTACCGGGAATGTCGACCAGGTGCCAACTATCAATGGTCGTTAGACTTATTGAAAAAATTCAAACAGCAGCACCCTGATATTCCTACCAAATCTGGACTAATGATGGGCATGGGCGAAGACAAACACGAAATAACCGAAGTATTGAAAGATTTACGCACCCACAATGTAGAGATGTTGACCTTGGGCCAATATTTACAGCCCAGTAAACATCACTTCCCATTGAAACGTTATGTACATCCTGACGAATTTGATGAACTCGGCGAAACAGCCAAAGAGTTAGGTTTTAGTCATGCAGCCAGTGGTCCTATGGTCCGTTCTAGCTACCATGCGGATAAGCAAGCGGCTGGTGAAGAAGTAAAGTGAACCCATTTATTATGGCTTAATCTGATTAGTATCATACTGGTTGACAAGTGGCTCTATTATAACAAGAAGAGCCACAGTGAGCTTCCGCGAGCCACCAGACAACTAACCATAATCTCTCGCAGTTCGGTTATAAGTTTCTTCTACGTTAAAATTTTATTGTTCAGACCGTGCCCATTCCGACACATACAGGGTGAAAGTAGCAACATCCTTCATCTATTTGTATAGAGTCCAAGTTTATCTATTAGACCTTAGCTGACCTATTTACAGGTGCCAAAGGTTCAATCCCGTGCTCAAAAGCCGACGGCTAGATTGTCTAATTACTTAGAGTATACTGATTAGAATTTTGCTAACAGTTACCAATACGTTCCACTACCAATACGTTCCACTACCAATACGTTCCACAGTGAAAATACTTTCTAGAACCTGAGGTTGCACATTGGTTAAAATAATTTTTCTGCGGTGATTGAGAATAAATGACTGGTGGCCCCAACAAGTGTAATTAGCCTCGAAACGTTACATTTAAAGTTGCAGAAATTGCCATTACAAAACTTACTTTTGCTTCACCTCCTTTATGTGGCAGTCTAATTTCACAGCGCAATATTATTTAACTCTATAATACAACGCATCCACCAATGAATGGAGATTAAGCCCCTGCAGGATGCAAATTTAATTTATTTCTCCATTTACAAACCTAAACTCGTAAACTCCACACCTTAACTCGTAAACTCCACACCTTAACTCGTAAACTCCACACTTATACACTTAACCGTTTTAACAAATTCTGCACTACCTTTTGACCTCTTATTATTTACCAATAATGATTTAGAAGCACTGAACCACAAAAATAGGGAACACTGAACAGCATCACTTTGTATTAATAATATGACCGACCTACCTCTGATTTCCTCATGTTAGGAAAGTGCGCATAAATATAAAAAGAGAAAAACACAAGACACTCTTTATATTTTATGAAGCGCTCAATTGGGTCTAGGTATGTCGATTATTTACTGTGATATTTTTAGGGAGCTTCATTATCATCACCAAGGGTCATGTTTATCACAGTACTTCAATCACACAATCAGATATAGAATATTGACCTTACATCTCTGGCTCTAGGGTTGTAATAACTTAGTCGTAGCGTTGGGCATTAATGGGTATTATGAACTATTCTAAAAGATCATCGGACATACAGTGTTTTTTTAATATTATTCATTAGTAATTAATTTACTTTGACTAAATCAGCGGGTGGTATTCATTACAATGCGAAACAAAAACCAGCCAACCTCAATTTTAATTATTTCAATACTGACGCTTTTTTGTAGTTACGCTTTTTCTCAGTCAGCAATAGATTACGAAAAAGCACTGAGAAGTTTTAATCAAGAAAACTTCGACGAAGCCTATGTTTACTTAAAAAACGCCCTGCAAGATAATCCGTCTCATTTACAGTCTAAATTAATGATGGCTGATATATTGTTACGTAGAAACCAAACACGCGCTGCCATTGTTGAATACCAAGAATCGCTCATTTTAGGTGCAGATTTAGATATTGCTTACCTCCCCCTTGCGCAAGCATATTCTCGTATCATGGAATATAAGAAGGTTATCAAATTGATGACCCATAAACTTAGCGCAAAAAATAATTTTGAAATATCCATGTTACAAGCTATTGCTTATGAAAACCTTGAGCGGCCCAATAACACACTTGAAAAATATGAACATGCCCTCGAATTACAGCCTGAAAACATAACGGTACTGAACAATTTGGCTAGCTTTTATTTAAGACAAGATAACATTGTTCAATCAAAAATATTTATTACTAAGGCTTCAAAAATAAATTCCAGTAACGCATTTACTTTGCACATAAGAGGTCAAATCAGTGAAAAAGAAGGGGATATTCTAGAGGCGTTAGCGTTATTTAAAGAGGCATACATTAACTTGCCTACTGAACCATTTATAAGTCGCTCATTGGCTAACATTTATGTGACCCTTAAACAGCTCGACGAAGCCAGAGATGTGGTAGACAACATTTTAATTATCACGCCAGACGAACCTTTTATCATGTTATTAAGCGCAAGGCTTTATGGCATGAACAATAATAATGAACTTGCCATAAAAGCCTACGGAGAAATCGCAACAAAAATGGCGTTAATACCCAATGAACAATTATTAAAACAAACTGAGTTGTTATTAGTATCTGGGTTAGCGTTTTACATGACCGGCAACTATGAAACCGCTAGAAATAAATTGATCAATTATGTTTCACAAAATCCTGAAAGCCTCTATGCAATAGAGATTCTTGTTGATACTCACATTAGGTTAAATGAGTCGAAAGTGGCGTTAAAAGTAATGGAAACCCACTACGACACTATAAAAAATAATTTATCCTTATCATTGGTATTGTGTGATTTATATATTCAAACTAATAAAATTTATCAATGCCAAAGTTTTATCTCAGAACTGAGAAAAACCCATAATGCCAAACGTGTATTTGACCTGATGCAAGTGAAAATATTACAAGCAAGAAATAAACATCAAGAAGCACTGAAATATTTCGAACAACACTTCACAGACACAACTGGCCAAGAGGTAAAGAAAATTGCAGTCATGCTTTATCTTCAAAACGGTCAACAAAAACGTGCGTTAGGTTTAGTGAATGAGTTAATTGAACTTGTGTCGGGCAATTTGGCCTACCAACTGTTAAAGGTAGAGGTGCTGACAAGGTCACCTCAATTACAATAATCGCAGAAGGTAAATAATATAGTATTAACGGCTAACTTAGATATATTTTCTGCCAAATATAACCAGGCAAATCTATTTTATTTAAAAAAAGAATACCACCAAGCTTATACTTATGCTGAAAACCTTGCTAAAGAAAACACTAATAGTTTTAGGTTATATGTATTGCAGGGAAACATCTTACTAAGCTTAGGAAAACTTGAAGAAGCAAAAGACAAATTTACTACGGCCAAGTTATTCAACAGAGAAAATGTCATTCCTTATGAAAAAATAATCAACATTTATCAGACATTAAAAGATTTCCCTTCTGCGCTTAAAGAATTAGACCGCCTGCAAAAAAGTCATTTTTTAGACCCTAAATATATTCAGTTAAGAGCCAGCATATACATTCAACAAAATGCCCAAGAACATGCCGCAGAACAATATGCGAAGCTTTATAGTATTTGGAATGAGGATCATCAACAATTACTTTATTTAGGGCAGCAACAACGTGTTGCAAAAATTTATGATGATGCTGAAACATCCCTTTTACGGGCATTAGAATTGTTACCGGATTATCTCTATGCAAAAATCGAGTTAATGCGTTTATATGTCTCCTGTCTCTTATACACATTCGACTCTGCCGACGAAGCAGACTGTTTAAATCTTCTCTCGTACTATAACTTTACAAACAACACCA
>OOGD01000045.1_pt1 | contig 31682 bp, 24 predicted proteins | sample 1670381 | NCBI WGS metagenome assembly OOGD01 (sample SAMEA98146918, study PRJEB22522) | marine metagenome | biome: marine biome; feature: marine water body; material: sea ice | place: Arctic Ocean | collected 14-Sep-2015 | depth 1.3 m | reverse complement strand
TATACGAACCATCACTGTATAAAAAAGTTACTTATCCAGTATTGGAGTCTAGGAGTCTGTCAGACTTAGGTAATCGTAGCGAGAAATTTGGCCGAAATGGCCTTTCCGCAGTAGATTTATCCTAAGTCCGACAGGCTTCTAGCTATCGCGTTTGGTCGATTGGGTAAAAAGAATCATCAGTCTGGTGATGCTTTTTTTAAAGGTGATTTTCTGATGAACGGAGGGTTTCTGAATTATTTTTGGTCTTGAAAAGTTGATTTTTTAATGCCAGCAGTAATTAACATTTAAAGTGTTCTTAGGCCAAGCTAGCGCTTCTCTTGATCAGAAACTTCTTATTTCGTTAGCTTGGTGTGCTGTTCCAACCTGTAGTTATTCAAAGGTGTAAAACTAATATAAGCCGTAACCTTTTTATCCGACCTCGCAAAATAACGTCTTCAAATCCACCTGCACATTATGTTCAGACAAATCGAGTTTTTCCTCAATGCGCAATAGGTGCTTATCCATCAATAATACGGCACTTTGGGCATCACCTCGCGCAATAATATCTATTAATTCGTAATGTTCTGCATGTGAACAGTTGTCATAACCGGGTTTTTCGTAACGTGCAATAACTAATGAAGTTTGCGGGATTAGTTCTCGAATAAACTTGGTTAACGTTGTGTTTTTAGACACTTTTGCGAGTTCAAGGTGAAAGTCACCGGATAACCGAATACCACTACTTCGAATGTGGTGCTCTACATTTTTCTTTTCTTCATCAACCAGCTGTCTTAGTGCGTAAATCTGATCCTGATCAATTACGGTAACGACTTCACGAATGATTTCAGCCTCGATGATGCGTCGTGCCTGGATTATTTCTCTGGCCTGTTTGACTGTCGGGCAAGCGACTGATGCGCCTCGATTCGGTTTGATATCAACGATACAGTCCTGAGAGAGTCTGAGTAAGGCACGGCGGACTATGGTCCTACTTACCTTGAATATCTTTGCCAACTCTTCTTCGGTTAATTTGGTGCCGGGCAACAAACGCTGGCTCAAAATTGCATCGAAAATTTGATTATAAATGGTGACATCATGTGAACTTCGCTCCGGCTTAGGGCGCATCAATGTGTTAGATAACGATAGGTCATTTAAATTATTGTTCATTCAGATTGTACGCATGAGTTTTTGTGATTGTTTCAATTAGAGACTAATGCATATAGACAAATGGAGCTAGTGATCTAGATGAAAATAGATTAATTGTTTACTTTAAGATAATTAATTGTATACAATTAGTAAAACAAAAAAATGTACAAATAAACAATACTGAAGTTTATCTCGGGTTTTGCCATTAATTTTGGGTTGGAAATGAACGAGCGCATATTGCTGTCGCAACTAAACGCCATAGAATTTGATGAATTCGTGCATTTGCTGGCAGATTTTTTTGAGCATGCCTGAACACCTTGCTGCTGCCGGTTTTCATACTATTGATGCTAAGTTTGATAGTACTAGTAAGCCCTTCCTTAATTTAGTGCCCACAAGGTTGACTATTGCAGATGCAAGAGAAAATTTTCACGTTCCACTGTTAGTAACGCTTGGGTTATATTTAACTTATCGGGGTAGTTAAGTAATGGAAGGTTTTATTCTTGAGTGGTTAAATTTGCTGGGCAGGTGGGTGCATATCATTACCGGCATCGCTTGGATAGGCGCGTCGTTTTATTTTGTTTTTCTTGATCGCTCTCTGGAGCTCCCGATGAAGACGGAAGATGCTGATAAAGGTGTTTCTGGTGAAATTTGGTCAGTTCACGGTGGTGGTTTTTATCATGCCCAAAAGTATCAGGTGGCGCCGGCTGAGTTGCCGAAAACGCTGCACTGGTTTAAGTGGGAAGCCTACAGTACCTGGCTATCAGGTATGTTTTTGTTTGGTCTAATATACGGATATGGCGCTGAATTATATCTCATAGATACATCCGTTATGGCGCTCAGCCAAGCATCGGCTATTTTAATCAGCATTGGCTTTATTGTTGTTGGCTGGATATTTTACGATCTGTTGTGTAAGTCTGCTCTGGGTAAAAAAGAAAATTTGCTCGCCTTTACCATGCTCGCATTTGTATCGGTGGCAGCTTTCGCTTTGTGTCAAATCTATAGTGGTCGAGGCGCTTATATTATGTTTGGCGCGATGCTGGGTACGATCATGGTCGGTAACGTGTTTTTCGTTATTATTCCGGGTCAAAAAGATCTTGTGAAAGCCAAGGTGGAAGGACGAGAGCCTGATCCAATTCACGGTATCAGGGGCAAGCAACGCTCAGTACACAATACTTTTTTCACCTTGCCAGTTTTGTTCGTGATGATCAGTAATCATTATGCCATGACCTTTGGACATGAGTATAACTGGTTGATTTTAATAGCGATTTCAGTATCAGGCGCGATGATCCGAGTCTTTTTCGTCTCTCGTCTCGGCGGGGGCAAACCAGCAACTGGTATCCTAATTGGTGGTATTGCCATTTTAATCATCACTAGCGGTGCTATGGCATTTGATAGTTTTTCTGGTGCTGAATCAACAGCCGTTAAAGTTGATAACGCCAAGATTGAGTCGATCATTGAACAACGTTGTAGCGTATGCCATTCATCGCAGCCGACACAACCTGGATTTATGGTCGCACCTAAAGGGGTTATTTACGACAACATGGCGCAGATAGAAGCACAAGCTGCTTTGATTAATCAGCAGGCAGTCGTTAGTAGGGTTATGCCGCTCGGTAACATGACGGGTATCACCGATGAAGAAAGGAAAATGCTCGGAGACTGGTTCCAGTCACTTAACAAATAGGGCAAGTTAAATTAAAGAAGCTTTATAAGGAGAGTGACTCGAACGGATTAATAATATTGAAGTTTTCAAAGTTACTACAGAAGGCATCGAAGAAATGGAGCATGCCAATTTGAAATTGGGGCAGTTTTACTGGAGTATTTACAGGGTCTAGACCACGGTAAGTTCTAAACATAATAGTCATTTAGGGGGAAACTTAATGTCAAATCATGATTCATCACTCGGCACGCCCGAACAATTACGTGATCCAAACTATACGCCGCCACTAGCGCTGGCGATTCCGCTAGGAATACAACACGTGCTGGCGATGTTTGTTAGTAACGTGACACCAGCCATTATTATTGCCGGTGCGGCTGGCTTTGGTTTCGGATCGAATTCAGCGGACTTTCCGAATCTGATTTATATGATTCAGATGTCCATGTTTTTTGCTGGTGTTGCAACTTTACTTCAAACCATTAGCTTTGGCCCGGTTGGTGCGAAATTACCGATTGTGCAGGGTACTAGTTTCGCATTTATTCCGATCATGATTCCCATCGTTGCGGGTAAGGGTGTGGACGCTATGGCGATTGTGATGTGTGGCGTTATGGTGGGTGGTATTTTCCATGCTTGCCTAGCACCGTTTATTGGTCGGATGCGTTTCGCATTGCCACCGCTAGTAACAGGTCTGGTTGTTACGATGATTGGTCTGGCACTGGTTAAGGTTGGCATTCAGTATGCGGCTGGTGGCGTTCCTGCCATTGGTAAGCCAGAGTATGGCAGCCTTATAAACTGGTCTATGGCACTGGTTGTTATTGTAACAACGCTTGGTTTTAAATTTTTCACCAAAGGATTCCTGTCTGTATCAGCAATACTGATCGGTCTCATCGTTGGATATGTTTATGCCTATTCAATGGGTATGGTGAATTTCGGCAATATTGCTAGAGCGGGTGTTTTCGCTTTACCAAACCCTTTTCACTTCGGTTTTGAATTTAGTTTTGCCGCAGTATTAGGATTTTGTTTGATGGCCTTTATTTCGGCGATTGAAACAGTGGGTGATGTTTCTGGTATTACCAAAGGTGGCGCTGGAAGAGAAGCAACGGATAAGGAAATTCAGGGTGCAACTTACGCAGATGGTATCGGTACGGCTATCTCGGGTATATTTGGTGCGTTACCCAATACGTCGTTTTCTCAAAACGTCGGTTTGATAGCGATGACTGGTGTTATGAGCCGTACGGTAGTGACTATTGGTGCGATCTTTCTGATTGCCGCTGGATTGATACCCAAAATAGGGGCTGTGATCTCGACCATTCCGATTGAAGTATTGGGTGGTGGCGTTATTGTTATGTTTGGTATGGTTGCAGCAGCGGGTGTATCTATGTTGTCCGATGTCACTTGGAACCGACGTAACATGGTGATTTTCGCGATTTCCTTATCGATTGGTCTCGGGCTGCAACTCGAGCCAGGTGCGCTTCAGCATGTACCTTCGACTATGAAGGTTCTTTTGACTTCCGGGTTACTGCCAGCAGCTTTTATAGCGATTGTTCTCAATCTGATATTGCCTGAAGATCTTGATCAGAAGCAGACAAGTCTGATATCTGGCGGTTTGGAAGGTGAGCGACAGGAAGACGCTGAAATCGAAGCTAAAAAAAGCTAAGCTAAACTAAACTAAACAATAAACCCCGTAGAGGATTTGCGGGGTTTATTACAAGCCTGCAGACACTTTTAAGTCGGCCCATCTCGAAACAGAAAATTAACTAGTTTGAATCTGGGCAGCAATCTATCTATCTTTTAAACCACTGTTTGATAGGGATCAATAATGGCTACTGAACAAGACCAAAATCGTTTTTCAAAAAAATATGTCAATTTGGCGCATACCCGACTCGGGGCCAAACCGGTATTTTCGACAGACGATTTTTTCGCACCCGCTGAACGCATGTTACAAACTGAACCGGCTATTTTTATCCCCGGTAAGTTTGACGACAATGGTAAGTGGATGGATGGTTGGGAGTCTCGTCGCAAGCGTGTCGAAGGTTACGACTACTGCATCGTAAAACTAGGGCGAGCCGGTATCATCCACGGCGTGGATATAGATACCAGTCACTTCAACGGCAATCAGCCGCCAGCAGCCTCAATTGATGGCTGCGTATCGGATAAAGACATGCCCGATGATTCGACCGAATGGACGAATATTTTGGCCTCGGTTAGCTTGCAGGCTGACTCTCATCATCTACATGACATTCTGGATTCTGGTGTCTATAGTCATATTCGTCTCAACATTTTTCCTGATGGCGGTGTCGCTCGATTACGCGTGTATGGCGAACCTCAATGCGATTGGGACGCAACAGGCGACGATGAGTTGGTCGACCTCGCTGCGCTAGAAAATGGTGGCCGTTCTATTGCCTGCAGCAATCAGGCATTTGGATCGAATATGATGAGCCTTGGTTTACCGGGTCGTGGCATTAATATGGGTGACGGTTGGGAAACTGCGCGGCGCCGTGAGCCCGGTAATGAATGGGTAGTGATTGAATTAGGTCATGCCGGTACGATAATGGTTATTGAATTAGATACCGCTCATTACAAAGGTAATTATCCTGATCGAGCGTCAATCCAGGCCGGTTATATGAGCGGTGGAACAGTCGGCTCGATGGTAACTCAAAGTATGTTTTGGCGTGATTTATTACCTGAACAAAAACTCGAAATGGATGCAGTGCTAAGGTTTGAATCTGAATTAATCGAAATAGGCCCTATCACACATGTTCGTGTCAATATTATTCCTGACGGTGGATTAAGTCGCGTTCGATTGTATGGACAGATCGAGAAATAAACAGATCTAACTATTATCGGAGACCAGCTAATGACTGAATCTATTCATGTCACACAAATAAAAATAGAGCCTTTAACGCGGGCTAACTTCGCCGATTTTGGCGATGTAATTGAAACTGAAAATGCAAAGCACTTTCCTATAAACGACGGAAGAGTTGAGCGCTATCACGATTTAGCTTCAGTCCAGCTGGGTGGTGAGAACAGTCGCGCCCTGATTAATATTTTTGAATGTAATGTGGCTAGTCAGTTTCCGTATCGGTTACCGCTGGTCGAACGGCATCCTATCGGTAGCCAGGCTTTCATTCCGCTCACACCGATAAAATTCGTCGTAGTGGTTGGTAAAGCTGGCAATCACCCTAAAGCTGAAGACTTACGAGCGTTTGAATCAAATGGACATCAAGGTATAAATTATCATCAGGGCGTGTGGCACATGCCCTTGGTTGCAGATCAAACAGGCTTGCGTTTTTTAGTTGTTGACCGTGGCGGCGATGGCAATAACTGTGACGAAGCAGGCTACCCCGATGATCAACAGATTATGATTGTCCGTTAGACTAACCAAGGTTCAGTGTTTTGTCATCACCACCGGCTTCCTGCTATTAATTGAAGTATTTCGTCATACGACTGTTAGGCAGCAACGCATAAGAGTGCCTTTGTATCAAGTTTCAATGTTAAAGGCATCCGAGTGTCGACATGTATATGCCATGACATTCGGACTTTAACATTATCTTATAGCCTGTTTATCGATTATTAAGTTCAACGGGTGCTGCATTGTGGTGCCTATTATTGCGATGATATAGGTGTTAAAAGTGCTCTAACTAGATAGCAAAGCAATCTGTTACTGGCCCGACAAATGCCCATTTTTGAAAGGCAGTAATCAACTGTGCGTCATTGGAGGAAGTTATAAAATAGGCACCAGAGAATCAAGGGGTTGCTGTGTTTTGATTTCAATCGATACCGACCTTATAGAACCATCAGATCTGAATACTGTTATATCTTTTGACTTTTTAATTGCATTCCATACTCTTTAATTTTGTACTTAGGCTATGCTGGCAGGCCTTATTTAAAATGAGTGATTACCGATTGGATAGCATTTTTTGGGACAACGGTGTAAGGCAGTTAATTAATAATTAGAATGGGTAGCTACACTCAGATTTTAAGATGCATTTAGACCGTTAAATTAATTACTTCAGCGGGTATCCAGCAAGTTAAATAACAATAAAGGCAGTAAACTAACCAACCTTTTGGATTGATACAGGCTATCGAAATCGTAAAGGCCTTAAACGGCTGAATAAATATTGGTCAGTTTTTTTGACCATTACAATTTAACTTTCGATAATTGCATCTTATTAAGTGACCTTATGGGTGATTTAATCAGAGTTGTTTTAATAATTGGAGCTCTTATGGACTTACCTTCTAGTAACCGAATTTCAAGTGTGTTGTTTGGGTTTATCGTTTTAATGTCGTTTGCATTCAATGCTGAAGCTGTCTTTATGATTGGTGGTCAGAAGGTGCAAGGCGAGCCTGTTACCGTGCCCAATGACATCAGACCCAGTCAGGTCGGGGATTTTGTAGCGCCGCTTAACGAGCAGCAGGTACGAGGGCTTCTCATTACGAAGTTGCATGCTCAAGCGACAATATTTGAGATGGAACAAACAAGGCAGACACTGTCAGTCATTGAATTATTGCAGGGTGCTAATGACCGGAATACGCCATTAGGACACGGCATCCAGTCGGCTATTGATGCGATAAGTAGTTTTTGGCTGGAAGTAGGTAAGGTGCTTGACCAGTTAGCTGCGGGGCAGGGCTTAAGTGGCTTTTTTAAAATGTTTGGTATGTTGGTTATTGTTCTTATGTGCGGCAGAGTATTCGAATGGTTTAGCCTTCGCCAATTGAGACTGTCGGCCCGCAGTGCCCATCTGATAGGGGATGTAACCGAGGGCGTGATTAAGGACGAAACGGCTGTAAAAGTTAAAGCGGGTTCGGCCTTCCTCGCGTTTTTGATCAATGTCGGTGGTTTAATCTTATTTGCCATAGCAAGTTATATCGTTGCTAGTTTAGTAACACCGGATGATAGCGTTTCAGCTGTTTTTGTTAATCGATTATTGAGTGCGATTTTAATTTTTCGCTTTTTTTGTTTCATTTTTAAATTGTTGTTGTTTCCAGAACCTCACGGACTAGCCTTAATTGATGGCAGAATCAGCCATGTCATTTTGTATCGCTGTATGGCTGGTTTTACTTTCTTTTATACGTTTGGCACCACATTGATTAATCTGTTTGTCGAGCATGGTTTGCCAACGGAACACACCGTTTTAGCCATCATGTTCTTATTTGGACTCATTGTTAACCCTATCGTTTTCTGGTTTATTTGGACTCAACGATACGATGTCGATCGGATTTTGTTTGGCACAAAAAATCAGTTGAACAACCAGTCAAATCAGCTGCCTTACCCTTATGCAGCACGAGCTGCAATTTGGCCTTCTGCGGTTACCTTTATCATTCTTCTGGCCTTTTTTAATTGGCAGATTCAGGCCTTAACAGGAAACATGGAACGCCAATTTGCGATAGAAATAGCATGGTGGATCACCTTGATATTTCCGATTGCTGATTTACTGGTTTCATCATTGCTTTATAAGTTAGCGGCGTTAGATATTTTCCAAACAGCAGGATTTAAGCGGCGTCAATATCGTGTGACCTACTTTATTCGAAGTGTCATTCGTTTATTGATGTTGAGTGTTTTAACCTTAAGCTTTCTCGAAGGTTGGGGTTTTCAAGCGATAGAGAAGTTAAGTTCTAGCGGTGGTGCTAGCATTATTAGTTCAACTATCGATATTGGCGTAACGATTGTTTTAGGATTTATTATCTGGGAAGGAATTCAGTTAGTCATGGAACGACATTTACCGGAAGAAGCCGATGCCGAAGACAGTGGTGACATAGAAGGTGAAGGCGGTGGTATCGCAGCGACTCGCAGTGAAACCTTATTGCCGCTGTTTAGAACTATTCTGCTGATATTGCTCAGTGCCATTGTGATAACGTCGGTGCTTTATTCCCTTGGGGTTCAAATCGGGCCATTATTAGCTGGCGCCAGTGTGGTCGGCATTGCGATTGGTTTTGGATCGCAAAAACTAGTTCAGGATATTATCTCAGGTATGTTCTTTCTCATCGACGATGCATTTCGCCGTGGCGAATATGTCGAGGTCGCTGATTTGCGAGGCACTATTGAAAAATTATCGATGCGCTCGATGCGGCTTCGTCATCATTTAGGTGCAGTTCAAACGATTCCTTACGGTGAAATTAATACGGTCAAAAATCTGAGTCGTGACTGGGTCACAATGAAGCTTGAACTGCGTCTGCCTTATGATGTAGATATAGAGAAAGTTCGAAAGACCATCAAGAAAGTTGGTCAGAAGATGATGGATGACGAAGTAACAGGACCGAGTATGCTCGCGCCTTTAAAGTCACAGGGCGTTATGCGGGTTGAGGAATCGGCATTAATTATACGAATGAAATTTACAGCAAAACCCGGGGAGCAATGGGTTGTGCGACGGGTTGCTTATACCAACGTAAGAGATGCTCTAGCCGCGGCCGGCATTCAATTTGCGCATCGAGAAATTAAAGTGAGAATGCCCGCTGAACTCGAAGCGCTACAAAAAAGAGAGATTGAAAATAAAATTCATGATCCAGAACATAAAACAGCTTCCGACCTAGCCAGCCAGCCAGGGGACCAGCTAACAAGCATCGCCAGTGCAGCTGCTATGAGCGCGGTTGTGGCCAGTGAATTGGCTAAGCAGGGCAAGATAGATGACGACGGTAATAGCGGTGAAGATCAATGAACTATTTGCCTTAGTGAAGTATTTTTATTGATCGTAATTTTTACAGTCGCGGTTGTTTGGCAAAGTCGGCAACCTTTTAATTGTTTGTCGCACAGGGTTTGATCCATGCAAAAAGTTAGCTTTATTAATATGGCTGATGGTACAGCCGAAGAATACAAGTTTCTGGAAGAGCAGGAGACGCTGTTTATTCAAGGTTTACCTAATAGAATTATGCAGTCGCTGAAGGGATTGGAGCACTCGTTTTCGGGCTATCAGATATCTCGCCTCGAACATTCTTTGCAATCGGCCACTCGTGCCCACAACGACCAGCGTTCCACTGAATATGTTGTTGCAGCTTTGTTACATGATATTGGTGACGAACTAGCGCCTCATAGTCATAGTGAAATGGCAGCTTCGATTTTGAGGCCTTATGTTAGCGAACAAATTTATTGGATTGTGAAATATCATGGTTTGTTTCAAATGTTTTACTATGCTCATCATACTGGTGGAAATCGAAATGCTCGAGATCAATTCAAAGCCCATATTTGGTACAATGATGCAGTCGAGTTTTGTGAGCTTTATGACCAAAATTGTTTTGATCCGGACTTTAAAACGCAGCCATTAGCGTTTTTTCAGCCGATGGTCGAGGCTGTTTTTGGGAAGGAAGTTCACTTTAACTAATGCGATTGCGTGGCCCAACAGGGTAGGTTTATGCCGTCAGAAAGGCATTATAGTTCTGTTTTGATGGATGTTAATGTTTAAGTCATAGCAAACTGCACAGACAACAGTACCTATCGAATCAACGGTAGTTTTTTCAGTTAGGGCTGATGAACTCAAAATCGCTGAGTTCATCGGTAATAACCCAACTTTTATTACAGAGTTAAAGATTATCAACTCTGACCGAGCGTTTAATCTCATCAAGTATTTCGGCTTCGCTAATTAGCTGTCGTTTCTGTGCCAGTTGAAGAAATGTCTCATCACACGTTAAACTTTCTTTGACCAGTTTACTGACCTCGCTATAGCCCAATTTAGGAACAAAAATTGTCGCTAGTGCGAATGAGTTCAACAGATTTGCCATGCTGCGTTCTGCATTGGCCTCGATGCCATCAATACAGTGGGTTGCAAAGGTTCTCGCAATTTCTGACACTCGATGAAGTGAATCAAACAAGCGTGATGCCACGGAATGTTCATAATGATTTATTTCAAGCATGCCGTCCTGGCAAGCCATAACAATACAACAATGATTGCCATGTACAATTTGGGCTAACTGTACTGTCGACATTGGAATAACAGGATTAACCTTACCGGGCATAATTGAAGAGCCTGGTTGTACCGACGGCAATGAAATTTCAGCGAGGCCACCTGCTGGTCCCGAAGATAATAATATAAAATCTTTAGCGATTTTCGCCATCGCTCCGCTTGCTGTTTCGAGCTCTGCCGACAGACGTTGAAATTCGTCAAGATTTTGCATAGCGTCAAAGCGGTTATGAGCTGGCATTACAGGCAACCCAGAAATATCGTTCAAGTGTTTGAAAACAATATTCTGGAATCCTGCAGCTGAGCCTAAACCTGTCCCTATCGCGGTACCGCCGAGCGGAAGCGTCAACAGCCTTTGCTGTTGAGCTCGAACTCGACTTGCCGCACGATCAATCACTGCATGATAGCCTTCGAAGGCCTGGCCGAGTGTCATCGGCTGACCATCCTGTAAACAGGTACGACCTAGCCGGTAGACGTCTGAAAACTCGATGGATTTTCGCGCCAGCGCAGTAGCCACTATTTCTATACTTGAACTTGCTTTTTGAGCCAGTTCATAACAGGCTAGCTTGATTGCACTGGGTAACACATCGTTGGTTGATTGGCCTTGATTGACATGGTCGTTAGGATGAATCACGTCATAGTCACCGGGCATTTTATCGAGCAATTGTAACGCACGATTTGCCAGTACCTCATTGATGTTCATGTTGGTCGATGTGCCACCAGAGCCCTCGAGTATAGGGACAACTAAATGTTCGTTAAGTCGCCCGTCTATCATGTCATTACAGGCTTGTATTAACGGTTTTCCAACAGACGCGTCAATCATACCTAAATCCATATTGGCTTGGATACACGCTTTTTTAATTTGTGCTAAGGCTCTCACTAAGGCGGGTTCATGCCCTAGAACGCGATCCGAAATGGGAAAGTTTTCCATGGCCCGCACCGTGTTGCTCCCATACAATTTTTCTATGGGAATGTTCTTTGGTCCAAGACTATCAATTTCGATGCGGGTTTTCACAATAATTGGTCTCACACACTAGGTGTTTTAAAGTTGAGGTTGTTTTTAAATCAGGGCAGGTAAATACTATTTTTTCGAATCTCTTCATGGTCTGAAATGGCCTTGATGACCTTTTCATCACTTCTGGCAACAATAACAGTGATTAACGTTTCAATCGCTGAAACTACTGAAACCATCGATGGATAAAACAGCGGACTAGCGGTTTTTTGTAACAATAAGACATCTGCCTCTGATGCCAGCGGTGCCGCTTTGCTATCCGTTAGGTAAATCATGCGTGCTCCACGGGAAAGTGCAAATTCTGATGCTTCGATGCTCTGTTTAGCATAAGGGCTATAGGCCAATGTCAAAACGACGTCGTCTTTTCCAATCGATATCAACCCTTCTACAAGATCCATTCCGCTGGCTAGTGGAACGCGTAAATGCGGTACTGCCATGATTCCAACATATTGTAGGTATGCGGCCATCCAATGCACACCACCTGCGGCAACCACATAAACACTCGAGGCATTAATAATCAGGTCTGCTGCCTTAATAACCTCCTGAAGGTCTAAATTTTGATAGAAGTGTTGAATATTGCTTTGGCCCGATTTAGCCAGATCATGAATAACTTGGGGTAACCCTTCGGCTTCCGACGATTGTTGCACCAAACTAGCTCGACTTTCGAAACTCGGATCATTAATTGCTGACTGAAAAACCTGTTTGAATTTGTTATAACTATCAAATCCGAGCTTTTTAGCTAGACGAATCATGGTGGGTGGAGTAACCCCTGCCTGTTTAGCAAGCGCACGCATAGAAGTGGTTGCTACAGCATTAGGGTTATCCAAAATTAATTTGGCAACGGTCTTAAGCTTGGGGCTCAAAGCAGGCGTGATTTGAAAAAGGGTATCTAATACTTTAAGCATTTAAATACAGGTGTTTGACATTAGTAATTGACTATATAACATTTGTTAAATATATTATATTTGATGTAACAAAAATAACATTATATAAGTAAGCCCGTCAATAAGGGTCTTTCCATAAACTAATATAGGAAAAATTGATGAGATTTAAAAAACTAGTTTTAACAACTGCATCCATTATAGCGCTCAGTCTGTCCTTGGGCTCAGCCTCGGCTGATACGTTAGCCGACATTATTGCCAAAGGAAAACTTGTTGTTGGTGTAAAAGCTGATTATGCCCCATGGGGTATGCGTGATACGGATGGTAATGTTGTCGGTATGGAAATTGACATGATTAATAATCTCGCTAAACGTATAGGTGACAAAGCGGGTAAAACAATTGAAGTTGAACTGGTGGTTGTGGCGGCATCCAATCGTATGCAGTTTCTTGAGCAAGGTAAAACTGACATCATGATTGCCACCATGTCAGACAAACCTGGCAGGCGCGAAGTGGTTGGCATAGTTCAACCCAACTATTACTCTTCTGGTGTTGCTGTCCTGGCACATAAAGATTCTGGCATTAAAAGCTGGAGTGATGTTGCGGGTAAAAAAATCTGTGGTATTCAAGGTGCTTGGTACAACAAAGATCATGGATTGAAGAACGGCGCTGACATGATTGTTTTTAAAGGTGTCACCGAAGTCGAAGCTGCTATTCTTGACGGGCGCTGTGTCGGTTGGATTTATGATGATTCAGCTTTCATTCCACGCAAACAAAATGAACCTGCTAAATGGGCAGATTATGACATTGCCACTCCAGTAGTTGCTAATGTGCCATGGGGAACGGCGGTTCGTTTGGAAGACAAAGACGCTCCTATTGGTAAAGCGCTTTCTGCTGCTATTATCGAATGGCACAAATCTGGTTTAATTGCTGAGTTGGAAACAAAATGGGGTGTTCCTCAGACTCAGTGGGTACTGGATATGCAAAAGAAATGTATTGCTGGTGATAAAGTCTGTGACGACGTTCTCGATTCTGGTGAAGCTGGCGAGAAGTAATTAACACGGTTTTATTTGAGAGAGGGCAGTTGTGGCTAAATAGCAGCTGCCCCCTTTTACGATTCGTTACTAATCCCAGGAGTAGTTAAATTGGACGTAGTCTGGGAATGGTTCCAGTGGTTAAATAATGAACACGGAATCAAGTTAACGATTTTTTACGATGAGTGGGATCGTAACCGTTTTTTCGGTGGCATCTGGACCACGATTCATTTGTCACTAGTCTGTATGGCCCTTAGTATAGTAGTAGGTATGGGTGGCGCTTGGCTGCAAATGTCACGATTCATATGGATCAGGCGAATTGTTCAAGGTTATATTCAATTTTTTAGAAACACCCCGCCACTAGTCCAGTTATATTTCTTTTACTTTGCGGTTGATTCTGCACTAGCATCGGTTACTGGTATCGAGGGCGGTGTATTTTCCAGTTATGGTTGGGCAGTTATTTCGCTGTCCTTTTTCGCTGGCGCCTTTAATGTTGAGATATTTCGTGCTGGCATTGAATCAGTCCCCAAATCAATGGTTGAAGCTGCGGACTCGCTCGGCTTTACTAATTTCCAAGTGTTTTGTTACGTCACAATGCCCTTGGCTTATCGAGTATGCCTTCCGGCCCTTAATAACAACCTGATAAACCTAATCAAAACGACTACGGTTGCATATGCTATTGCTGTACCAGAGACTCTCTATATATCCAACCAGATTTGGTCAGACGAATACAATGTGCCTGAAATGATGAATATAGTCTGGGGTGTTTATATTATACTTGTAGGTATTCTTGTGACCATTATGCACCGCTGGGAAAAGTCAATTCGAGTTCCAGGTTTTGGGAATTAGGAGCGGAATAAATGAAACTGCATCAGAAACCTAATACGCCAACAGATCTGCCAGTCCTTAAGCCTTTCGTGGTCGCTGGGAGTAAGACTTGGTCAATGGAAACTTTCGGCACCATCACGGCAGATCGACGCATTTTGATTGCCTGTGCTATATTTTTAATGGCTTGGCTTTCTGTTGACGTTGTTTACGCCCAACTACAAAGCGATAGCAGCCAATCGGCTTTTGCCACTCTAGTCAAATGGACACCACTCATGTTACTCGGCCCACCTGGAGAGCTTGGTGGCTTTGTTTTGAACATTGTCGTGAGCTTCATAGCGATGGCTTTAGGCACGTTTATGGGGTTGTGGTTGGGTCTTGGTCAGATTTCTTTAAACCCAATAGTCCGTCGGTCGTCGTGGGCTATAACTCAGCTTTTTCGTAATTCTCCTTGGCTCGTTCTCTTATTCTATATCATGCTATTGATGCCCTTTCGTGTGACCATAGGAGGGGTCGATTTCGATATTCCTGGATGGTGGAAGGCGGCATTTGCATTGTCCTTGCCAATTATGGCAAATATTTCAGAAATTGTCCGTGGCGCGATTGCCTCAATTCCAACAGGCCAATGGGAATCAGCCGAAAGTTTGGCATTTTCCCGAACCCAAACGATTTGGCAAATTATTCTGCCCCAGTGTGTCAAGCGCATGCTGCCACCGTGGATGAACTGGTACTGTATCCTGACTATGTCAACGCCCTTAGTTTCTATCCTTGGGGTCAGTGATGGCATGTCGCTTACGCAAGATGCACTTGCCGCCGAAGGCCGTAGTGAATTCTTAATTCCCATGTACCTTTGGTTGATGTCCTGGTTCTTTATTTATAGTTACCCAATTGCCAAATTTACGCGGCGACTAGAACATCGCTTTGCCGTGAACGAGTAACCGAGTTGAATATTATGTCTACAACAACTGACTGGTCTTCAGACCAACCCATCGTCTCGATCAAAGATGTTCATAAGTCCTTTGGTGAACTTGAAGTATTAAAAGGCATAACAATTGATGTCATGAAGGGTGAGGTCATTTGTATTATTGGCCCTTCAGGGTCTGGCAAATCAACCCTTATACGGTGCATAAACGCACTGAACGATATCAATAGCGGTTCGATAAAAGTCAAAGGTATGGAGGTGAACGATTTGGAGCTCGATAAACTCGAACTTCGTAAAAAAGTTGGCATGGTGTTCCAGCAATATAATTTATTTCCGCATAAAACAGCGCTTGAAAACATCATGATGGCACCACTGAAAGTACTCAATCAACCGGTAAAAGAAGTTGAAGAAAAAGCTCGAAAATTGATTGAGCGCGTCAATCTAGTCGGCAAAGAAAGTAGTTATCCGGGTGAGCTGTCGGGCGGGCAGCAACAGCGCGTAGCGATAGCCCGTTCATTGGCAATGAATCCAGAGGTAATGTTGTTCGACGAAGTAACTGCCGCCCTCGATCCGGAAACGGTTAATGAAGTATTGCTCGCAATAAAGGACCTGGCACAGAAAGGTATGACCTGCATTTTAGTCACTCATGAAATGGGCTTTGCTCGCGAAATTGCTGATCATATTTATTTTACGGATCGTGGTGTTATTGTTGAACATGGTCCTCCAGCTACATTTTTCACTGATGCGAAAGACCCGAGAACTCAAGAGTTTTTGAGTCAAATTTTATAATTGAATCAGTTTGTAGCATTAACGCTTACCTTTGTTCGGTCCGCTCGTGCCAGTTTCACAATAAGGGTCGTGGTACCAAAGATTCAATTCTGCACCATTAAGTTACATTGAGTGCTTTGAGTTCAGTACTGTTTGATCCAAATCAACTCAACTCAACTCACCTTAAGCAACAATTTACTTCAGTACAGATTTGCTAGTTAAATATTTTGAACTGATAGGCAAAATCTGAAACGATTAAGCCTGATTTTTGAAGCACTCTAGCTGCAAACCATAACTTCAGCCTGTGCTACTACGCAGTCAACCTAGTGATTAAATAGAAGGCCCTAGTTTTAATATACTGCCGTCGCTAAATCTTGATAATCGAAAGCGGGACAAGTCATGACCACTGTCGTTGCCCTGTATTAATGCAGCCATAATTTTTCCCGCAGCTGGTCCAATCCCAAAGCCATGACCACTAAAGCCTGTTGCAATAAACAACCCTTTTACAGTGTCGCTACTATCCATTACCGGTACGGCATCGGGTGTCGCATCGATCATGCCGCCCCAGCTTTGAATGATTGCAATGTTGCTTAATTCAGGTAACCGGTCATTTAGAACTTTCTTCATCCTTTGAAGTGAATAATGGGAGGGCACTGGGTTAAGTACTCGATTATTTTCAAAGATGGTTATGTCATCCTTTGTCCATTTTCTGGGTGACAGAAAGCGTTCTTTCCAATCAGTTCCGATTCGAAGTTTAAGTTTTTTATGGGCAACGCGTAACAAGGGTAAGAAAACGCTAATTTGTCGAAAGCTTTGTGCCGTAGGGAATACCTCGAGGAAATCCGTCATCGCAATGGTATATCCTCCATCCATACGCCGTCTGAATGCGAGACCGCTTCCTGCCGCATTCCCGTTAAAAATCAAGGGTGATTTTTCGGTTCGAGCAACGCTTGCTTTAACCGACAATTGTGGCAAATGCAATCCGTTCTGATAGAGCAGGGCAGAAGACCAAGCGCCGCCGCAGCATAGCACAGTAGAGCATTTGACTAGGCCGTGTTCGGTATACACACCATCAACTTGCCCATTCGTTGTTGATACCTGACGAACCGCACAGGCCTCTTTGATTGTGACACCTTGCCTGGAGCAAGCCTTTGCGATAGCTGGTACAGTCAATGAAGGCTCGGCTCTAGCATCACTTGGTGTATGAACTGCGTGCCGCCAGCGGCCTTGTGAGCCGTTCAATTGACGTTGAATTTCTTTGCTATTTAGTCGGTTGGATTCTAATCCATGCAACTTTGAAAATGACAGAAATTGATCATGGCGCGCTAGTTCTGCTTCGCTTTCACATAAGTAAAGACTACCTTCACGCCTGAACCCTATATCAACTCCGATCTCATTGGATAGATTTTCCCATAGGGTCATGCTTTCCATCATGATGGGTAGCTCGGCTTCGTCACGACCTTGCTGCCGAATCCAGCCCCAATTTCGACTGGATTGTTCTCCAGCTACTCGACCTTTGTCGCATACTAAAACCTTAATGCCCTGTTTGGCTAGGAACCAGGCAGTTGCGATACCGATGATGCCCGCGCCAATAATGACAACATCGGCAGTCGCAGGTAAGGCGTTATCGTATTGGATTGATGTTTGAGACGAGATGATGTGCACGATTAGCCTGTATGGCGCATTAATTAAGTCGCTTCGGCACCCTGAAAATATTTCAAGGTGCCATTTGAGTCATTAAAAGAATGCTCTGAATCAGTATTATATAGTCCAGATAATAAAGCTAGGGTTGGTTATTCTAGGCCGAGTGATTTTTTCCTTTTATGGGCCCAGGTACGTAATATTTGGTCAACTGCAAGACCAATAAACGCAACACATAAGCCGAGCATTAAGCCATTGCCGATACCATGCCTATCCGATAAAGATTTCAGAATGAGTTGTCCTAGATCATCGGTTCCGATCATTGCACCAATAATGACCATAAACAAAGCGAAGACAACGGTTTGATTAATACCGAGCATGATGTGTGGAAAAGCCAGCGGCAATTCAATTTCAAGCCATCTTTGAATGCGGTTGACGCCTGACATGGTGCCAGCGTCCTGTAAAGACTGTGGCACATTACTAAGCCCCTCCACCGTATATCGGGTAGCTGGGATAGTGGCATAGATGATAACTGCGATTAATACCGAAGTATCGGTTACACCGAAAAGCATGATAACCGGAATCAGATAGATGAACGATGGAAAGGTCTGAAAAGTATCACAAACTAATAATATACCTTTCGTGGTAAATTTACTTTGAGCCGACAAAGAGCCAGCAATCAGTCCAATAGACGCTGAGACCACGACCCCAAAAGTTGCCATATATGCTGTAATTAAGGCTCTGTCCCACCATTCTGTCAAAGCAATGAAAAGTAGTAATCCACCGATAATCAGTGCTGACCTAAATCCGCCGAAGATATAGCCAATTCCCATCACCAGTAGGAAAGTTGCCGACACTGGCATACCAAGATAAGCATTTTCCATTGGCACCAGGACATTGATAATCAACCCTTCGTTAAAGGCTGACAGGCTCGTGTACCAGTTATCCACCATCCAGTCGACGCCAGATTGCCAGAACAGTTCTGTGGTTAACCCTTTGTTGTGGGGAATAAGGTAGAAGTAATTGATGCCATCTTTAAAAATAAAGTTTCCGATATAGGATAATATTATTCCAATCACTAAAATTGTCAGCATAATCAGGGGGTACTTATGGCGTTCAATAAAAGTAAGATCTGAAAAGTAGTCGACAGGCTTGTTAGCCCAACTCAAAGATAACTTATCCAGAACAACGGCGATTAACACGATACAGATACCCAGTTCCAATGCCTGTCCGATTCTTAGCTGATTGAGCGACAGTAATAAATTGAAGCCAAGACCTTTTGCGCCGATGAATGAGGCTATTACCGCCATTGCCAGACATTGCATAATAACTTGGTTGACGCCGACAAGAATATCGTGTCTGGCGGTTGGAATCAGTACCTTGACCATGAGCTGAACCTTGTTGCAACCATTCATCATGCCGGCTTCTAAAACTTCAGGTGACACCCCTTTAAGGCCTAGCAAGGTTAGGCGAATCATGGGTGGCGTGGCAAAAATAACGGTCGCAATAGCACCCGCATGGTCACCTACGCCAAAAAAGACGGTCACTGGTACCAGATAGGAAAAATGAGGCATGGTCTGCGCAACGTTAAGTAGCGGCATTAAAGCATTTTCAAAAGTCTTGCTTTTAAAGGCTAAAACGCCGATGAAAACTCCGAGTAATACAGATAGCGGTGCCGCCACTAATACGAATGAAAGCGTTTCCATTGCCGGTCCCCATTGACCAAAAACAGCTATATAACCAGTTGCGATGCCGGCCAGAATTGCAAGCCAGCGCCCACCGAGTGCGTAGCCAAGGGTAATTGAGATGCCGGAAACGACCGTCCATGGCAGTGCGGGCCAGTAAGCCCATTCGTTTTCGTCGATAAAGTTCCAACTGGTGAAAGCAACGATAGTCTTTTGGCCACCTATTAGAATCTCACGAATAAATTCAATACAGAACAGCACCGAGCGTGATATGGAACGAGTGACTTCCATCATCAAAGCTTTTTCTTCGTAGCTTTCAATCTCAACGTTATAGGTTTTGATTGGCACCCAATCGAACATGATGTACTCGACCCATGAACTTAACATTTCAGGAACATCCGCCAAAAGTGCTGGCAGGCGCCACAGGATATTATCTTCTAAAGGATCTATAGAGAAATATAGTAAAAAGAATGCTGCTAACAATGCAGCAAATTGTGAGGATTGCAGATGCCGAGAAAAAAAGTCCATGACATTACTTACCTGTTGTTTTGGTTACACTCAATTGCGCTGGCTCGCCACGGCCAAACAAAACATGAATAATGGACTTTCTGTGCAAAATACCGATCATATTGTCGTTATCATCAACAACGGCAACTGATTTTGATTCGTTTAAAACGACTTCTGCAATCTTTTCGATGATCGCATTGTGGGGGACACGAATATCGCTAAATTCGGTCGTGTTGCCTACTTCCTCCATTACATTCTTACAGGTCAACACTCTCTCTCTTGGCACGTCATTGGTGAACTTGGCAACATACTCAGTTGCCGGATGAAGAACAATATTGGCCGGTGTATCACATTGTTCGATGACACCGTCTTTCATGATGGCAATTCTGTCCGCCAGTCGCAGCGCTTCGTCAAAGTCATGCGTTACAAAAAGAATGGTTTTATTTAGTATTCCTTGCAGGCGTAAAAACTCATCCTGCATTTCTTTTCTAATGAGTGGGTCTAGCGCTGAAAAAGGTTCGTCAAGAAACCAGATGTCGGGCTCTACTGCTAATGATCTGGCAATTCCCACACGTTGTTGTTGTCCACCAGATAACTGCCTCGGGAAGTAATTTTCACGTCCTGTGAGATCTACAAGATGGATCATTTCCATGGCCCTTTTCATGCTTTCCTTGGTACTAGTTCCCTTAACCTGTAACGGAAAGGCTATGTTTTCGAGAACAGTCTTGTGTGGCAGCAGGGCGAAGCTCTGGAATACCATACCCATTTTGTTTCGGCGAAGCTCAATCAACTCTTTGGGTGTCATTGCGAGTAAATCTTCACCGTCAATAGAAATGCTTCCAGCGGTGGAGTCGGTCAGTTTTGAAATGCAGCGCAGCAGCGTCGATTTGCCTGACCCTGATAGCCCCATGACGATGAGCATCTCACCTTTATGAACCTCAAAAGAAGCATCGTTGACACCAAAAATACAGCCCGCTTGTCTAAATTTTTCTACATCAATTCGGCCATTTGACTTGCGCATCAAATCATCGACGTTTTCGCCAAATATTTTGTAAAGCGAATCACATTTGATTACGGGCTTGTCATTATTATTGCTATTAGCGTTAGTGCCGGCTTGAGTAGTCATTTATTTGATCCTTGGAGTCATCTTTACTTCGGAATGATTTCAGATTGCTTATGAATTTATACCCCTCATTTCAGCATTCCTCCAAGATGAACGCAAATCATACTGAGCGAGCCTCAAGTCAATCGTTAGAGTTGTTTTCGAGTTTAAGAACTTGGAAGGCAGGCTAAGAAGCATTTTTTCTTAGCCCTATCACCGTCCAGCAAAAATACTGTAGGAAGAGATTTTTAAAAGTCTGACATACTCCTCTCCTTGCTTGGAAAGAAGTATGCAATTGATAGACTTAACTATTCTGTGAAAGGCATCCACACGTCTTCATTATCAGCTAACCACTTTTTGGCAGCGTCTTGATGACTTAACTTGTCGACGTCTACTAATGCGGCCATTTGACCAATTTGTCCTGTCGTGAACGTCATTTTAGAAAAAGCGGTGTAGGCAGCAGGATGAGTCTTTGGCAATTTATAGTTTGCCGCTTTCTTTAGCCAGCCTACAGGCGAACCACAAGCTCCATCACCACCATCTACCACGCGACAGCCATCAGTGTATCCAGGGAATTCGATGAATACAAAACCTTCCGCATCAGTAAAGTTGGGCGTCCAGTTAAATGTAATGATACCGCGTCCTTCTTTCTTGGCAGAAGACAGTTCAGCCCAGATTGCATCCGCGCTGCCAGCAAACTTAACAACATAATCGTCAGCCAGTCCAAGCGCTGCAACACGAACCGGCATTAAGTCACCGTGCCAGCTTTGTGGGCCTTCTAACCAACGGCCTTTGCCACCAGAACCAGCGGTTGCAAATACGTCTTTACAATCTTTTAGCGCTTCCCATTTTGGTAAGCCGGGACATAGATTGTCGTCAATCACGTATTGTGGGACACCCATCTCTTCTAGAGTTGTTGCAGCATGTGTACCAGCGTCAATAACGCCCCCTTTTTGCATCGCGTTATAGAATGACTTACCAAAGGTTGATTGCCACACTTCGTGCGAAATACTAATATCTCCAAGACGTATTGCTTCGTAAACAGCCTGAGAGTCAGCAGGTTTGTACTCAACGTTGTTACCCATGCCCTCAAAAATACCGCCGATAACATAGGCCATTACAACTTGGCTTGACCAGTTATGGGTAGGAATAACAATTGGTTTACTTGAATCTTTGGCGATTGCCGATCCCATTGTAGTTGTGGCTAATGCAACAGCAAACGAGCCTGCTATCATTTTGCTTTTTAGTTTAGTGAAATTCATTTGATTCCTCTCAAGTTTATAAAAAAGTTATTAAATCAGCGAAATTAAACCAGCTGTGATTAACGTTTTTAACTAGTTCTGACCATCTAGTGGTTCTTCTAAATAGTCAAATTTAGTCTACTACTTTAATAACCTAGCGGATTATATGGCTTGATTAAATACTATGGATGTTGAATTATTTACAAGATACCTGATACTGTTCATATCTGTTAACATACTGTTCATTAGACAGCTTAGTGGTGCTCTGCCAAACTATCTCAAATTATCTAACAAGCCATATCGGTATTACCTAATGATAAAAGTAAAAGTATTACGATTGTGACTGATACAAACCATACCCATCACATACTAATTGTTGAAGACGATATCGTAACCCGAGCCCGTATAGCGGCTTATTTTGAGGCAGAAAGCTATCTTGTTAGTCAGTCGGAAGATGGGGAAGGCATTCATCGGATGATTGCTGAGTCCACTATCGACGTCGTGCTGATGGATATTAACCTGCCAGGCAATGATGGATTACAATTGGCGAGGGAATTAAGTGAAAAAACTGACGTTGGCATTATTTTGGTATCTGCCCGCGATGATGAAATTGATCGAATCGTGGGTCTTGAAATTGGTGCAGATGATTATGTTACAAAACCATTCAACCCGCGGGAGTTATTAGCAAGAGTAAAGAACTTGATTCGTCGCAAGCATTCGGATCAGAAAAAGCACCATAAACAACGAACTAAGTCATTCTCGGGCTGGACACTTGATTTGTCTCGACGTTGTTTGTCGTCGAACACGCAAAAAAGTTTGGCATTGACGCGCGGTGAATTTGAATTGCTGGTTACTTTTCTTGAGCATCCAGGTAAAACATTGCATCGAGAATGGCTTATGGAGAAAGTGACTCATCGGGTTTGGGCGCCAAACGAGAGAACAATCGATGTGCTGGTGCTGCGTTTGCGAAATAAAATAGAACGAGACAGCCATGCCCCACAAACAATTCTTACGGTGCACGGTGAGGGTTATTTATTTGCCAGTGAAGTTTTTTAATTTCGCTTATTAAAGTGGGCTTATCTTATGGGTTGGGGTGATAGGTGGCCTAATCAGCCTTACTAATTAAAGGCGAGAGGTTAAGACTCAGGGCCAAGCGCCACCTGTCCCGCCATATAGAGTTTAAGGGCTGCTGTTGCCTCACCAAACGCCTCTTCAAATTGAATCGCGAGCGTTACAGGAATTTCTTTGTTCTGAGTTGCGAAGACTTCAAGGTCGCTCAAAATAGCGCATAGCTGTTCGAAGCCAAAATTGCCTGCAGCACCATTTAGCTGGTGTGCTGCCGTCTTGATCCGATCGTAATTGCTCTGCGCAATGACCGTTAACAATTCGTCCTTTAGTCGATGGCTGGTTTTAAAGTAGAGGCTGACTATTTTTTCAACCTGTTCAAATCCGAGACTGTCGATATCACTGTCAATTGCAGATGGTTCAAATTTTAGGGTGTTTAGCTGGGGTTTTGATTTTGAATCGCTGCAATTCTTAATAGTAACGTCATTACTACTGTCACAGGAGACCTTGGCTATTGCTTGCTCCAAGTTTTCTATTGAAAATGGTTTGCCAAGAAAACCATTCATACCAGCCTTTAGGTAGCGATCAACCTCTTCAGTAAAAACATGAGCCGACATAGCAATGACAGGCATGTTAGATATCGAACCATCAGCGTGGGCTCGTATATGCTTTAAGATGGTTAGCCCATCAATACCTGGCAGGCTAATATCGAGCAATACCAGTGATGGTTTAACAACATCGAGGAACCTGAGTGCCTCTTCGCCAGTTTCTGCGGCTGTTACTCTATAGCCTAAATGTTCCAAATAATTGCTCGTTACCATGCTATTGGTCGCGTCGTCTTCTACCATCAATACGTCAATACCGTTGGCAACGGTAAGAGGTAAAACAGTCGGTTGCTGTGTTATCGGTGCTGAATCGCATAATGCAATTTCAAGATTGAATCCAATGGTCGTACCTGTCCCCAGCTCGCTGTCGAGGAATATCTTTCCGCCCATAGCGTCGACCAGACGATCACAAATAGCCAGTCCCAGACCGATGCCGCCATAGCGTCTTGCGCTACTGGTATCGACCTGAGTGAAGGCCTGGAAAATTTTAGCTTGCTTGTTTTTGGCAATGCCAATACCGTTGTCTGCAACCGAAAAGTGAATGGATACACTATTGTTAGTTTCGTTTAGATGACTGCTAACCTTTAGTGTGATTGCCCCGTTATCGGTGAATTTATTGGCATTCCCAATGAGGTTAATTAAAATTTGGTGTAACTTACCTGGGTCACCTATTAGCCAGTTCAATAAGGAACTGTCTTTCACGAGTTTCAAACTATTATGCTTCTCTTGTACTGAAACTTTCATTAATCCAATCGCATTGTTGAGCAATTCGGATAGATTAAAGGGACGGGTTACAATTTTTAATTTGCCGGCTTCCAGTTGTGAATAACCCAAAATATCATTCACTATATCGAGCAATGTCGTATTCGCCGAGTTGATAATATGGACGAAATTTGACTGATTCGGTTGCAATGGTGTCTCTGAAAGTAACCGTAAAGTACCCAATGCGCCACTGAGTGGCGTGCGTAACTCGTGACTCATTGTCGCTAGAAAAGCGGTTTTTGCCTGATTAGCCTGTTCCGCTTTTTCTCGAGCGAGTGCATGATTTTGGGCTTCTTCTAATAGCATCTCATTTGTTTCACGAAGTTGTTCAGAACGTTCTTCAACCAGTTCTTCGAGATGTGCTTTGTGTTCTCGCAGTTCTTTATCCAGTTTTTGGTTATCGATTGCATTGTTGCGAAAACCCCTTAACGCTTTGCCCATATCGGTGAGTTCATCGTGTCCCTCGACGATAATGTGTACGTTGTAGTTGCCGTCAGTGATGGACCGAGTGGCAGATTCGAGGGATAGCAATCGTCGAATGACGTTTCGTTTTATAAACCACCATAAAATGGCGGCGGCCACGATCAAGAGTATGATGGAGATAAAACCAAACCAACGGCGACTCGTATCAAGTGATTGTTTTGCGGTGGTAGAAACTCGATTAATTAACGCGCCGCCCGTGGCGTTTAACTCGCTGACGATTCCGTTGAGTGAGCGTGAAGCTTCGCCAGTTTCTACCGAGAGGGTGGATAAAGCCTGATTGATCTCCATCAGTGAAATCTTGCTTTCGAAAATGCCATAAATATAAAGTGGTCCATTATCGACTTCCATCAAAGTTAATAAGTCAGTTGCGATTTCTCTGCGTTTTGGATCGTTTATTTCGTTAACTCGGCGCTTTAAAATAGACAGCGTTTCTGATGTCTTTTGACGCAAAGAATTGAGCTCAGCCAAATCAGACTCTTTGGCAACCTGATTAAACAGGCCAGTTAGAATAGAACTGCGTAACCGAAGCTCGTACATCCGTTCCATGGCATCCAAATCTACTTCGACGATGCGATCGAATACTTTATAAAGTTGTTGTTTACTGGCGTTTTTTCTGACTAGATCATATAGGCTTGAGGTAATCGCGGTACTCGTCGCAGCCGCGTTTGCGACTAGCGAATCAGCCAACTCATTCAACTCTTCCGTTGCGGTAATAAGCTGGGAAGCAAGCTGATCGAAATGAGCCTGCTGATAATTTCTTTTACGAACTAGTTCGTCCTGCTGGTGCAGCTTGTGCTCTATTTTGAGGACTGTGTCGTTTAAGGCTTGTAATGACCCTGCCGAAAATCCCTTTTGTTGGAAATCATCGAGTAAGGTATGGACGAGATTAACCTTAGAAAATAACACTGAACTGATTTCTATTCGTTCCAATTCATTATTAACCCGCAATAGTTGTTGAGCTGCTGCACCAATTGAGGCGTTTAATGCGGATAATCGATGCGCCTGTCTTAAACCAGGAATCGCTTGATCGATGACTGAGTGTTGCGACTCAGCAACCTGTAGAAATCCTTTCCACCCTACGGAAGATGCGACTATTGCCAGCAAAAAGATGCTGCCGAAGGCTAAATATAATTTTGCTGCAATTCCAAGTTTACGCATGAATAAAATGCTGCACCTTGCAGTTGAAAATTGCAAGGGTACAATGTTTTTTTGCTGTGCGCTGTGGTTTTATTCATTGAACAGATCAGATTTTATTGGCCTCCCTGTTGCTCTATTGTTGATCATCCTGGTTGTTGGGTCGGCGCAGGCAGAAACCTGGCGACTGCAAACCTGGTCGGTTCCTTTTGATTACTCGAGTAACAGCCGATTTATCAATTATAAACCGACAAAAGCTGCCAGCCGAGTTTGGCATTTGTGTATTGCTTATCCTCACCTTAAAGATGCCTACTGGTTAAACGTTAATTATGGAATGGTGCAAGAAGCGAGACGGCTTGGTGTGTCATTTACATTGGTTGAAGCAGGTGGTTACCTCAATGTCGAGCGGCAACGGCAGCAAATAGAGCAGTGTACGTCAGAAGGCGCTGATGCCTTGATTGTCGGTCCAGTGTCTTTTCGTGGACTTAATGAAGCCATTATAGAGATTGCCAAAACTATGCCTGTTTTAGCAACGGTTAATGATATTGAAAATATTGGGATTACCGCTAAGTCAGGTGTTTCATGGATAACAATGGGGCGTAAAGCAGGCGAGTATTTAGCGATGAGGCACCCATCGGGAAGTGACCCTGTAACGGTAGCTTGGTTTCCGGGGCCGCCTGGCGCAGGTTGGGTTGAGTTTATTGAGGTAGGCTTTAAGCTCGGTTTGGTTGGCAGTGCTGTGAAAATTGTGGTGACAAAATGGGGCGATACCGGTAAAGAAATTCAACGAACGCTGGTGCAGGAGGTATTGGAAAGTCACCCTGATGTTGATTATATTGTCGGTAACGCTTTAATGGCTGAGGCGGCTATCAGCACTTTACTTAACCGTAAACTTGAAGATAAGATCAAAGTCGTGTCTACCTATTTCACACCTGCCGTTTACAGAGGCATCAGGCGAGGCCGTATTCTAGCCGCACCCGATGATTCTCCCGTTATGCAGGGCCGAATTTCGATTGATCAGGCGGTTCGAATTCTGGAAGGTCGTAGCTTTTTTAAGCATGTGGGTCCACAAATTCACGTGGTTGACGAAGATAACTGGCAAGACATAAACATGTCTAATTCATTGGCACCACCGTCTTTTTTACCCGCATTTGTCTGGCCGTAATGACTAAAAATGCCCGCTATTTTATAGGGCCTAGATAGCGCTGCTCTTCCTAGATATGAATACATAGATATCTTTTGGAAATGCCAATACAATCGCTCGCAAATTCTGGGCTGAAAATATTAAATTTCATTTTTTGTATACAGGGCTGCTCTATGTTTCAGTTAGATATCCATACTAGTTTGCAGTGGATTAAATTTTTATGGAGAATTATCACCAAATGATTAAAAAAATTCTAGTCGCAGCTGACGCGTCATCCTCTGCCAACCGAGCAGTGGTAATGGCTGCGTATCTGGCGTCAAAGCACGATGCTGAATTGTTGATTTTGCATGTCATCAGAGACATGCAGTTACCGGCAGTTTTGAAAAAAGCGCCTGAATTGGAGCAGTTTAACCATACGCGTGAAGATATTCTGCGCCAGGTTGCCAATACGATATTGACAGAAGCTTCAGAGCTCGCCAAGAAAGAAGGCGCTTTAAAAATCCAAACTGCGATTGGCAGCGGTGATCCAGCTTCCAGTGTCGTTGGGTTTGCCAAACGTAGGAATATCGACACGATCGTGGTTGGCACTCGCGGTCTGGGCAAGATGAAGGGTTTGATAATGGGTAGTGTGTCGCGCAAGATTGCCGACAACGCTGAGGCGAACTGTGTCATTGTCCGTTAAAGCTGCTCGATAATAAACCAATCTGAAAATGAAAAACGGCGCTTATTAGCGCCGTTTTTATTATGTATAGACTTATCGGCCAGTTTACAATTTACTCGGGCATGGGGAGGTCACGAACTCTGGATTTGGTAGGGTCATAGAATGGGAAAGGGACGACTTTTGCGGGTAGACGTTTTTGTTTGCCATCAAGCTTGCCAATTTCCACCGAGGTACCAATTTCTTTATACTCGACAGCCATTCGGCACAGAGCGAAGTTTTTACGCAGGATGGGTGATCTAACCGCACTGGTTATTTCACCGATTTGATTGCGACCAATATTAACGCAATCGCCGGTTGTGGCCATCTCGTCTCCAGCCATCTCTAACCCGACTAGAACTCGCTGTGGATTTTCCTTACGTTTAACTAGTGCAGCCTTGCCGATGAAATCATCTTCCTTTGACTTAAGCGGGACAGTGAAAGGAATACCTGCTTCGAATGGGTCGGTCTGATCGCTAAATTCGTATCCGGCGAAAATAAGGCCGGCTTCTACGCGCAACATATCGAGTGCTTCAAGTCCAAGTGGTGTCATGCTGTAAGGGCTGCCGGCTTCCCAGATCGCTTTCCAAACTGCTTCACCATCCCTGGGGTGACAGAATACTTCATAGCCGAGTTCGCCTGTATAACCAGTACGGGAAACGATAACTGGAATGCCTAGCTCACCGCCAATTCTTCCAATCGAGAAACGGAACCATTCGAGTTCTTCGACGGATGCCTGATCGGGGCGAGTCCAGATCACATCTTTCAAAATCTCGCGGCTATCTGGCCCCTGAATTTGAAGGTTATGCAATTGATCGGTTGAGTTGCGTACCCAGACCTGTAATCCCAGTTTTTCCGCTTGCTCTCGGAGCCAAATACCGCTTTCATCACTACCGCCTATCCAACGGAAGTTATCTTGGCCGAGCCGGAATACTGTTCCGTCATCAATCATGCCGCCATTTTCATAGCACATTGCAGTATAGACAACCTGGCCCACTGCGAGCTTACGAATATTTCGAGTGACGCAGGTTTGCATCAGTAGCTCTGCGTCGGGGCCGGTTACTTCATATTTTCGTAATGCCGATAAGTCAATAATGGCGGCACCTTCACGACAGGCCCAATATTCACCAATTGCGCCGTGTTTGGTGTAACTATTCGCTAGCCAGTAGCCTTCGTATTCAGTGAAGTTTCTGGTGTGTTTTTGGGTTTGAGAATGAAACCCGGTTTCTTTGGTTAATTGTTTTTCTGCATCAGTTGTCATTCTGTTTGCTACCGCTTTGTTAAATGAATTCTTGCCAGAGTACACTCGCATGTGTATCTCGGTTGGGTTCCAGCCGTTCGCCGGGTCAATGTCGCATGGGCAGGCAGAAGATACACATATCATATCCTTAAGCGCGCGCATGAGCACGTAGTCGCCTGGACGAGACCAGGGTTCATCGAAATCCATCTGATTTGTATCATCGATGTTGGTATTGAAAAACAGGTTGATCGCCATCCAGCCTGGCCGTGGCCTAACCCCATAGGGCTGAAGTGCATGATTGAAGTTTTCGGAACAATTAACGTGTCCCGGATAGCCAAGATCGTCGTAATATTTAGCAGTACAGGCGGTACCGAAGCTATCGTGTCGTCCACAGGTATCCCGAACCAGCTCGACCATGGGTTCGAAATCTCTAGTGTAAAATTTGCCTAATAATCCCGGTGCTGGATAAGATCGACCGACAACATGACGCGTGCTGGTTACATCGATGCAGCGTTCGAGGCCCTTTTCCAGAGCGGAGATATCAAAGCATTGAAAGTCTGAGCATTGACGGCCTTCGACATCGATGATCTGAATATATTGACCGGCCTTGACTTCATAGGCGAAGGCAGTTCTTGAATCAATACGCATATCCTGTAGGGGGTCGGCCAAGGGATCAGGCAACTGAATGAGTTTTTCGCCATCGGCGCTTGGCTGACGAAAGATGAAAACTGTCAGGTCGGTGATGGTGTCATGTTGATCGACCATCATTGGCTCACCCGGTGCGGCAACAACGCAGGTGACAGCTTCATTAGCAATGAATTTGACGGAATCTCCAGCGGGTGAATCTTTGCTGAAAATAACGGTGCTCTCAGCATCTTTCAGCGAAATGTTACGAAATCTAAGCGTACGTTCCATTTTGATCGCGCTGGCATCCTTTCCACTGAGTATATGCTTGAAACCTTCTGCCTTGGCATTAGCCGTGGCTCCTAGATACTGCATGTCACTCTTTCCCTGTTGATTAAACGCGGTGATCTCGCCGAGCTGCATGCCTTCAGGGTTAACCAGTTGGATTTCATCTCCAGGGTGTAGTTGCAGCGCGGTAATGCCGCCAGCGCGAACAGTGTGACGCTCTGTGTCCGCTGGCAGTGTATTCATTCCCGGATGCAGCGAGCGTGCAGTGGATGTTATTATATTTGGATTCATGTGTTTGAGCTGCCTGGGATGATTGGATTGTGATCAGGTTTTGAGTAAATCATCTTGAACCCCATAAAGGTGATTCTTGATAAGTTTGTTAGCTTTATTTGCATCACGAGACAATATGGCGTCGTATAGCGCTCGATGTTGCTCATTGTAGTAGTCGATTCGCTCAGGAGTTAACAGCTTGGCTTTCATATTTCGCCACTGAGTGTGCTGGCGTACCTTGCTAATCCTTTCATACACCCAAAATAATAATTTGTTTTTGGAACAACGTGCCAAAGAGAGATGAAAGGCAGTGTCGGCCAGAGCAAATTTCTCTGAATTACCGTTACAAGCTTCACATTCCATAAGCGCTTGTCGTAAATCTTCCAGATCACGCTGGCTAGCATTGGTGATCGCGAGACGGACCATCTGGGGTTCAACTGCAATTCGAACTTCAACCATTTCAATTGGGCTGATGATACTGGAAATTTCATATTGTTCAGATGTATCCTGAAGATTGACATAGGTGCCACTTCCGATTTGTCGAGTAACCATTTGTTGATCCTCAAGCACCTCAAGTACTGCCCGTATTGTCCCCCTCGAAACCTGAAACTGTTCTGCTAAATGTCTTTCTGAGGGTAGGCGTTCATCATGGACGTACTGGCCTTCCTTTATCATGTTTCGTAATTGAGTCGCAACATTACTTGCTGTTGTGCCCAAACGAAAACGTGAGGGTAAATTACTACTGCTCTGAATAGTTGTTTCAGAATGTTGCTTACTCATAAATAATTTCGCCTGAAATTCAATTAAACCAAAAACAATAATTGGTACGCTCTATGGTACAATTTTGAAGCATGTTTTTGCTTAAATCAATCACTCACTATTCATTAGAGCAATTATTTCGAAGTTAATCTATAGATGAATTGATGTGTGTGTATACGGCGTACTTCTAATTATGAATAGCGGGTCTAACCTGTTCATAACAATCGCAATGATTAATTATTTCCTGTTTATAAACAATGTTTTATAACTTTCATTTGATTTTAATATTAACTGAATTATTTGCTTAAAAGACGCACTTTAAACCTACGGA
>OOGD01000044.1_pt1 | contig 31695 bp, 32 predicted proteins | sample 1670381 | NCBI WGS metagenome assembly OOGD01 (sample SAMEA98146918, study PRJEB22522) | marine metagenome | biome: marine biome; feature: marine water body; material: sea ice | place: Arctic Ocean | collected 14-Sep-2015 | depth 1.3 m | reverse complement strand
CTATAGAGTGTAGCTAGCGTGTTCGTCGGAAGCGTCAGATGGGTATAATAGACAGAGTCTGAAACGTATAGTGAGAGTTTAATGGCAAGTTCTGCCGCAAAATAAACCTAGCTTGATCTGTGTTAAATTAAAACTCTTCCACCTTGGTTTTTCCCTTTAGCTTAAATCAAATATGTACCTATTCACCCCAAATTCAACCTTTCTTTTGTATGGGATAAGGCAGTTTTTAAATACTGCATTCATGGCGACATTATCCGCGAGCACATCGGCTTTTAGATTTTTTATTTGATAGCTTTTAGCCATTTCAATCGAACGTAAAAATAAGAATTTACCGAGCCCTTCACCTTGCCAATCATCTCGGATTTGCAAGGCAATCTCAGGGATATTGTCATTTTCGTCCAAAATCCATTGACCAACGCCAACGATTTCATTTTGTGCGGTTTGCGTTGGATAAATTACTACCAGAGCCATGTCTTTACTGTAGTCAATATCAGAAAAACGTTTGAGGACTTTTTGTGGCAAAGAGTGCATCTGAGTGAAATAACGCATATACACATTCTGATCAGTGAGTTTATGAAAAAAATCACGTAAGTGGTCTTCATCTAAGGCTTTAATGGGTCGCACAAACACCTCTTTATCCAACGTGGTGCTATGTGTACACTCCCACTTTTTCGGATAAGCCGATTTGTAAGAATCACCAGACTGCTCAGAGTGAATATAGAAACTATTCTTGGCTTGCTCTAATAAATTTCTGCGACAGTCTGGGTGGGCGATGTCAATAATTGCCAGGCAACGTTTTCTAATACTCTTGCCAAATAAAAACGCGGTACCGTATTCAGTGATCACATAATGCACGTCAAATCGAGTTATGCTAACCCCGGTTCCCTCAGGGAGTGCAAATACAATATTGGAATTTCCCTTTACACTCATCGCCGGTAACATAATTATTGGCTTTCCCCCTTTGGAGTTGGCCGCTCCACGAATAGAATCATCGGCACTACCTACTCCCGAATAAAAACGACTACCAACCGAATCGACCGCAACCTGACCACTGAGGTCGACTTTTAGGCCGCCAAAAATGGCAATCAAATTATCATGCTGGGCAATGCAATCAACTCTGTTGAGTTGATACAGAGAACGAAAATCAATCGTCTTATTTTTGTGAATATAGCGAAATAGTTCTTTACTTCCACTGGCATGAGCAACAACACTCTTACCATGGTCAACGTTTTTTCTGGAATTATTAATCACTCCCGATTTGATCAGTACCAGCAGCTCATCGGTTAACAGATCCGTATGTAATCCTAAGTCTTTTTTGTCTTTTAAAAATGGTACGATTTGATTTACTGCCAGATTCAAATCAATCTTAAGCGTTGCGCCATCGGGTATCTCAAACAGGACGTTTTCGGCTATTTTGGCCAGCACGTTGGCCGGGAGGATAGCTCTGTTGAGATTGGGAAATAATTCGTCAGCGGTCAACAGGGGGGCGTTATGCTCAACCCACCAGTCAATTTTATCGGCATGGATCAGCGACTTACCCTCAGTCCAGGGCATAAATTCACATACTTCAGCAATCACAATGGTAGCCGCTTTGACGGCCTCCATAGTAAAGTCTACACCCATACCTAAACTGCAAAAGCCTTGTTTGTTGGGGTGCGTTACTTTAACTAAGGCAACATCAACTGCAATAAGTTGTTCTTCAAATAAGCGGCGCACTCTCGATGCGGACACAGGCACGTAATCAGCCAGTCCCTGGCTTACCTTTTTGCCTACTTTGTCAAAGGAAAAGTTAGTGGTAACCCTAAAACGACTGGCATGGTGCTCTAAATAAGGCTGCTCACCCCCCACAATAAATTGTAAAATGTTGATATCCTGCAGGCTCTTATTCTCGACCATGGCGGCCAAAATAGCATGGGTTGTGGCAGAGGTGCTGCCGATAGTAATGTAGCTACCATTGGGGACTTTTTCAGCTACTTCGGACAGTTCTAGCCGTTTGGTCAACCATGCATGATCCTTGGCGTACCACGATTTTTTATTGAGAGCGTTACTAAACCCGAAAAACCGCCAAAAATTATTCATAAATTCATCACTGACAGTTAAATACAATAATGAAACTACACTAGCAGATAAGCGCCGTGCTCGTCACTGTTGTAATTTAATCACTGGTTCACAAAGTAAGAGGATCATGTGTTAACAGCCGTCCTATTGTTGCAAGCTTTTTTTTAATATTTAACAAGCAATATTTAACAAGCCACCCATAATAAATGTTTTACGCTACAACAAAGCAAATTTCAGTGCATGGTTGAATTATTTTCGACTGGCTTGAGGTATTCGGTTGTTTGGGTGAAACCTAGTAGGATAATGTGGGCGTGTCTGAATTTAGGGCACGGTTATGCCGTTTAAGCATTTTGCATGATGAATTTATGCGCTTATGTGCAGCGCAACAAGGTTTTTGTTTTGCTCATGGCTCGGATCCTTTGATGACCCGTTTGATCTTTAAACTGGTTCAACTTTATTTCTCTTCCAGCGGTGCAGCAAAAGTGTTTTCAAATTCGGTGGTGAGAGTGAGCCATTGTTCGTCTGATAAACCTAATTTTTGTGATATGGATTGTTGTTGATGGTCAATATGTCCTGCTTTGTCGCTTCTGAATATCCTTCTAGTCATGTCCACTAACTCAGAGTAATCTTTTAGTGAAAAGGCGATACTCTGGGGCATGTCTTGTTTCGGATTACCGATAAAAGGCTTCAATGGTTGTGTCATTATTTGTTTTAGCGAGCCTAAGCGTTGTTGAAAACTGGTGTGTTTTGACGCTTCTGGCGTATCGGCTATTTTGGCTCGAACAGGGTTCAGATCTACATAGAATGTCATCGCTTATGAAGAAGGCCGTTTATACGATTTAGCTAACGTATTTATGTTGGCTTACCCTTATGGCTATCCGAAACTTATGTTGAGTTATGATTATAAAGGCGATACTGACGAAGGTGGGCCTTCGGTCCCGTTCACAATAATGGTGCGTTGGAATGTTTCTGGAAATGTGAACACCGTTATTTATATATGTCAGGTGGCGTAGATTTTCGTAACAACACGACAAATCATTTTGCGACCTCCGCTTGGAAGGATAACGGTGCTAATCAGATTACGTTTGGTCGCGGGTCACAGGGTTTTGTTGTTATGAACTAAGTTTTTCGGGTGGTGGGGTCACGGTGCAACCTGATAGTTCAACTAATCTGGCTGTGCCTACTTTTGATGCCGTGGCTATTCATCACAATGTTAAGATTCAAGGTACCTCGCCCTCAGATGATATACAGCGGACTGTGATATTTATTCAAGCATATACACAAAGCGGCCAAGTCAGGTTTGTGCCTGGAGGTTTAGAGCGCAACTATATTGCGTCTAATTTAGGGTTAAGCTGCACGCCAAATAATTATGTTTGTGTGATGCTAATCAGACATAACCATCTAAAAAATAACCGTCTAAACAATAACACCACCTCTTGGTAAATGAACGATAACTTTGTTGATTGGTATGGAATAGAAGCTGGGCAAAGTATAGAAGCTGAAAGCACTGCACTCGATTGGACAACGGATATTTGGCCAGCAGCTTATGTCTCACTAAAAACCTTAGAAAATGATGGTTATGGTCAAGAACCTCTTAACACTTGAGGCCGCACCACTTGATTTTAGATGCATATATGGATTTTAGATGCAGATATGGATTGTAACAAAACCCTCAACGGTTGGTTTGAGCGCAAAGTATATATTAGAAATGGTCTAGGTTGGGATGGTGATATTCAACAAAACAATATTTTTTACAACTCGAATAATCATTCTTCTCAATGTGACAACATTAATAAATTCGTCTGTAAATAACAGTAATCTGGAAATCAAAAAATTTTAAGTAATGAAGTGTCTCCGCTACATAAGCCCGCAGAATTAAAGCGGGATTTTTATTGAGGCGAGCACCGGCTCCATATTGAATTGGATTAAAAGCCTAGGCACAATAAGGTGAACCTCAAATCGTAAAAACCTTGGAATTGTTTATGACCCGTTTTTCATTTATACGTTATTTATTACCATTGACATTTATTTTATGCACCGGGCTACAGGCTACGACTACTGTCATCAAAGCCGGCTTTGTATTAGACATTGAGTCAGGAAAGTGGCAAAAGAACCAGCTGATTTTTATCGAAGGTGAACGTATTAGCAACATTCAGTCTGCTGGTGTAACTATCCCTGATGACGCAACGGTTATCGATTTGAGTAAGCAATATATCTTACCGGGCTTTATGGATATGCATACTCATCTGATGGGATATCTAGACAAGGATTTCTACGCTGGATTGTTTCAGTCGCCGCACCGAGCGGTGATTGGCGGGGTCGTTAACGCGGAAAAAACCTTGATGGCAGGCTTTACTGCTGTCAGAGATGTAGGATCGCCCGATTACATGGATGTGGCACTACGTAACTCCATTAATGCTGGTGAAGTACCAGGGCCAAGGATCGCCGCATCAGGACCCGCATTAGGCATAACTGGTGGTCATTGTGATGATAATGCCCTCAACCATTCGTTTAAATCTAAAGCCGACGGTGTGGCTGATGGCCCATGGGCGGTGCGTGAAATGGTGCGTAAGAACGTTAAGTATGGTGTTGATTTAATTAAATTCTGTGCCACAGGTGGGGTGTTTTCTAAAGGTACAAAAGTAGGCATGCGCCAATACACTCTTGAAGAAATGCAGGCCATCGTTGATGAAGCACACACCCATGGCAAAATAGTTGCAGCTCACGCCCATGGTACTGAAGGTATTAAGTTTGCGATTCAAGCAGGTGTCGACTCAATCGAACACGCCAGCTTTTTAGATAAAGACACCATCGAATTGGCTAAAAAGATGGGTACCAGCTTTTCTATGGATATCTACAACACTGAATACACATTGTCTAAAGGTGCAGAAAACGGAGTACCTGAAGAGAACATTAATAAAGAGCGCCAAGTAGGTACTCGCCAGCGGGAGAGTTTTACTATGGCGGTGAAAGCAGGGGCAAAAATGGTTTTCGGCTCTGACGCTGCTATCTACCCACACGGTGATAACGGCAAACAGTTTTCACGCATGGTTAAATTCGGTATGACACCGCTACAAGCTATTCAAGCAGCAACTATCAACGCTGCGCAATTACTCAAATGGCAGGATAATATCGGAAGTATTGATAAGGGTAAGTATGCGGATATGGTAGCGGTAAGCAGCGACCCACTTAAAGATATCACGGTGCTTGAATTAGTTGATTTTGTGATGAAGGGTGGGGTAGTTTATAAACAGTGATTGGCTGAAACTGGCTTGTCTACAATAATTCGGTACTGATCATTTCTTGGTGGATATCCCTGCAGCTTTTGGATTCTTATAGGGCCTTTTGAGCCCTATTGAAGCGTACTTTTGACGAGTAAAATGCGTGACTATGCTTGGATATAAACCATGACATATCTTTGAGTGGTGAGCTGCATTGTATGTTGTGTTTCTGTGTTTATATTCACATGTTATTTTCGTTTAATGTAAATTACGTGTTTTAGTATCCAATAGGCGAGTACCAAATAAATGCTCGCAGCAACCTTCGTCACTAGCCTACGGTATATTGCTAAACAGTCTTTCTTATCCCATCGCGCTTTAATATGTACACACTTACCCTGATAATTTTTAACTGTTAAAGAACGGAATAACCTACAGATTGTTTAGTCAGCGAAAACATCTGCAGGACACAACGTCGTCACTATGACAATTAGGCTGTCACGTTTGCGCTTTGACATGAAAACCTTGATGGCACAAATACAGTCATAATCAAATAGGCGTGGTTTTTAGCCTGCTGCTGTCGAGTTAATTTATACTCTTTGATAACTGCCGAATACGACAAATTTAGGTTTGCATGAACACCCATAAAAACTATTAAAATATCAGTTTACAACATGCGCATATAAGGTTTTACTGTGAACATCGATAAAGCCAGATTGCTTAAGCTAGACTTTTTGAAAGATGGCGTTTATTGTGTTCTTTATTGGGAAATTGGCGTCATTAATACCAATCACACTGACCAATCGAGTGGCGAAATACAGTCAGCAGCCACTATGGAAGCTGCAAATCAAAACTGAACCGGTGAATAAACCTTTAACCCTTAATATCGCTTACCTTGTGTGGGCATATTTGCTGACCGAAGAAATAAAAATATGAAAAAAGTCATATTAGATGCAGTGGATATCCGTATTTTGAATGCCGTGCAGCAGCACGGACAAATAAGTAAAACTAAACTCTCAGAGCTGGTTAATCTGTCGCCAACACCATGCTGGATTCGGCTAGAAAAACTTAAAAAAGCAGGGTATATAAAAGGTTATCGAGGTGAGATTGCCCTCCATAAAATGCTCGATCTTACAACAGTGATTGTTACCATTTCACTGAAGACACACCACAGAGCAGATTTTCAGCGTTTTGAGCTATGCATTCAAAGGGTTAATGAAATAGTAGAATGCAGCGCAACGGGGGGAGGAGTCGATTATGTGATGAAAGTCATGACTGCTAGCCTCAATGATTTTCAAAACCTCATGGAGGATTTACTTAATAAAGAGATTGGCATTGAGCGCTATACCATATTTGTGCTCACCAGAGAGGTTAAATCAACGACTCCTAACTTGTCGAAATTATTAGGAGATATAAAAAACTCTGTTGCAATCTAGTCTAATATTTAAAAACGTTCTTGCTTATATTTTGTACACTAAGGCCGGGCAAGAAAACCCGATACGTCCGTCGCAAAAATTCCCACAGATTACGTTATTAAACGTTGCCAATACCTCAGCTAACCTTGCTTAGAATAAGTATGACCCTTAGAAAATAATTTTTTATGCTCGGCTTGAATACCCCATTTCGACTCCCTGGTGCGCACTTATATCGTTGAACCACTCGAAGGATGTTCGGCACAAAAAATAACATGGCAGCGTGCTTTACAAATATGCTCAACCAACGAGATATACAAAATCCAATGCAAATCATATTTAAGATACCAGAATTTTCTCAAGGTATGCACAGAACGCTAGGCCAACAATATAACGTCATGCCTCAGGTGATCCGTTAGAGGAAGCAGAACAAGGATCCCATACAACGCAGTTGAGCGATTGACACGTGCCAATAGTTCGATTGTAGTTTTGTCTGAAGATGCTGAGTCCCCTCTCACCAACACCACCGCGAGGCCCGGAGCGGTAATGTCTGTCTGCACATGCCTTACTATCACTAATTTGTGCGGTCTTATGTTCTTTTTCTCTAATCATGCAACGCTTGAAATATCTTGTCTACTCGTAAAGTCGGTGGTTTGTGTTAACTCTACAGCGCAGTACCGCAATGTGCTTACTCACCGAGCAGCATAAATATCTGCTTCTGGTCATGTAAGGTGGGGGGATGGTCTGACTTTAATCGACGGAGGCGGGGCGACCTGCGTTTCCTCCATTTGCGGTGACCCAGTTTCCATTGACGTTTATCCCACCTAGTGGAAAAAAATGCACCTGCTGGATGCCAAAGTTAGGATGGCGTTCCTTATGCGCGGCAAGTGCGTTCAATAATTCGGTGGGTTCATAGGGTACAAGCAGCTTACTGACATCCTTTGCCCTGCGTTGCAGTACTCGAATGCTTGGGCCAACGCCGCAAGACAAAGAGTATTTGATCAAGGTATGCAACTTAGCCGGCCCGGCCACACCGATATGGATTGGTAGGTTAATACCTTCGGCTGCTAGCCGGTCTGCCCAAGCAATGACCCCAGCGGCCTCGAAACAAAACTGGGTGGTGAGTGCTACACGTGCATCGGTGCGCTCAGAAAAGGCTTGTTTCCACTTCAGAGATTGCATCACCATGGTGTCGGAACCATCGGGGTCAATATCGCGGTTACTTTCGGGATGACCCGCGAAGTGCAAATCCTTGAATCCGTCGAAAAGCTGCGTCTCAATCATTTGCATAGAATCTTTAAATTCTCCAGCTGGACTAGTAACACCACCGCCTAAGAGCAGCGCTTGATCTACGCCAGCCTCTCCTTGATATTGAGCGATCCATTCGGCTAGCTCTGTCTTATTCTTAATGAGACGCGCAGGAAAATGGGGCATGACCGGGAAGCCCTCATCGGTCAGACGGCGAGCCGTACGCACCATATCCTCAATCGGTGTTCCCTCTAAATGGGCTATATAGACGCGGGTGCCTGTTGGCAGAATATCGCGAAACCTCTGTATCTTGTCGGCGGTCCGAGGCATCACCTCAATCGAATAGCCGCTGAGAAAGTTTTCCAGCAATCGGGATGTCTGCTCCTTTGAATTGGCAGCGAAAGGTTTGTGAAAAAAAGAAAAAAGCCCCATAAATGTATCCTACTTACTGGTGGGTGGTCTAACCCTGTTATTTTAACGATTGAGTAGTGCTTATAGGCTTTTCTGTAGGCCTTTCACCTTACGGCTAAAAACATCTTAGGTGTTTGTAACACGATACTCCTAGTGTTTCTTTATTTGCTAAGATTAAGTTGCCGCAATTTTCTTTCTAGGATCAAAGAACGGCTTTTCAACAACGGTGGCCGTTGTTTTTCCGTTAGGGGTCTGGACGTCGAAACGGGTGCCTAGTTCCGCTTGATCTTTGCCAACCATTGCCAATGCAATATTTAGCTTCAGACGCGGAGAAAACACCGCAGAGGTCACCTTGCCTACTTGTTGGCCATCTTTTTCAAGTACCCAAAACCTGGAGTTAGGACCGGTCAGTGGAGGACCATCAATTAATAAACCAACATGTTTGCGTGATACTCCGCTTTCACGGATACGTTTGAGTGCAGACTTACCGATGAAGTCGGCCTCGATATCCAGTGCCACCAAACGATCCATGTCTAATTCATAGGGATTGGTGTTGATGTCCATATCTGCATGATAAGACAGCATTCCCCCCTCAATACGCCGAATTGTCGAGGTATGACCTGGCTGGAGACCCAGCGGAGCACCCGCCGCCATGATCGTCTCCCACAGTTCATCCCCTTTGGAGCCATCCTGCAGATATAACTCATAGCCAATTTCGCTTGACCAACCAGTCCGGGAAACGATCAGTGGAATACCGTTAAGGTTATATTCCCGTAACCAGTAATACCGAAGGTCGGTGATACTTTCGCCAAATAGTGCTTGCATAATTTTTACAGACTGGGGACCTTGCAATTGAAGAGGTGAAACATCAGGTTCGTGGATTGTGACATTTAATGTGGAGTTAATCGCAACACCTTGCGCCCAGAGCAGAATGTCGCTGTCAGCAAGAGAGATCCAGAAGCGGTTTTCTTCAAGACGAAGCAGGATAGGATCGTTCAAAATTCCACCTTCAGCGTTCGTCAATAATATATATTTACATTGGCCTACAGCAAAGTTTGTAAGGTCGCGTGGAGTCAACATCTGAACAAACTTTGCAGCGTCAGGACCGGTGATTTCTACCTGACGCTCAACGGCAACATCACAAAGAATGGCTGTGTTAAGCAAATTCCAGAAATTTTGAGTGGGATCACCGAAATCTCGGGGGATATACATGTGATTATAAACACAGAACCCTTTGGCGCCCCAGCGCAAGGTAGCATCAAAGTAGGGTGATTTACGAATTTGTGTTCCAAAGCCAAATTCTTGTATAGCCATTATATAGTCCTCGTATTATGCGACAAGCTATGTAGGGTGTTATTACACAGCGATCAAAACCCTTAATAAGTAAAATAATATTCGGAGTTTGCACATCGAGTGGCCTAAACAGATGTCGTAAAAAGGCTCAATTGGACTTTTTATTTACCTTCTTTAGTCTATTGGGTCTACAGTCAAAAATTACGGTTCTAAAAGGTTTTACTTTCACGTGATGAGTGCGTAGCTTGATTGAACAACAAAGTTGAATCAGCGACACTTGCAAACGGCAAAGGCCATCAAGACGAAAAGACGAGACTGTTAAACCATGACCCGAAGAACAGTTTTAAAGGTCTAAAATAACAAGTAGGTATGCTTATCAATCACCACCATTATTCGGATGACTATCTCAAACAGATACTCAGCGAAGTCAAAACAATTGCCCTTGTGGGAGCCAGTCCTCGGCCAGATCGAGATAGTTATCGATGCATGGAAGCACTGCTTAAAGCGGGTTACAGGGTGATCCCTGTTAACCCTCGCGAGGCGGGCAATATGATCCTCGGTCAATGCTGTTATGAGTCGTTAGCCTCTATCGGACATCCTGTCGATATGGTCGATATATTTCGTTCGTCAGAAGCCGCCTTAGGTGTGACCGAAGCAGCGATTGCGATTGGTGTTAAAGTGGTCTGGATGCAGCTTGATATTTTTAATCAACAGGCCGCCGAATTGGCACAGGCTGCTAATATCAAAATGGTAATGGATCGGTGTCCGAAGATAGAATTAGAAAAACCCTATTGGACTAGTAAAGAGAACGCAAGCTTACCCCATGCACAAAACCAGTCAGGAGAGACGTTGATGGTAAATCAGTTGGGCAGTGATATCTTACTCAGTGAGGTGTCTGAAGGTATTCTAAGGTTAACATTAAATGATCAAAAGCGTCGTAACGCTTTGTCTGAACGAATGATAGCAGAGCTATCCGAGGCATTTTCAAAGGCCGCTATTGACCCGTCTGTCCGGGTGATTGTATTGGCGGCTAAAGGCCCTGCGTTCTGTGCAGGTCATGATCTGAAAGAGATCAACGCGGCACGGTCTGCCCAGGACAGCGGTCAGTCTTACTTTATCTGGTTGTTTGATACCTGCGCAGCATTAATGCAGCTTATTGTGAGCAACCCTAAACCCGTTATTGCAGAGGTGGATGGGGTAGCCACAGCGGCTGGCTGCCAACTAGTAGCAAGCTGCGATCTGGCGATGGCTGCAGACGCGGCGTTATTTGCTACTCCTGGGGTGAATATTGGTCTCTTTTGTTCTACACCAATGGTGGCTTTGTCCCGCAATGTCTCTAATAAGCATGCGCTGGAAATGCTGTTAACCGGCGATATGATTGATGCGCAAAAGGCTCAGCAAATTGGGTTGATCAATCACTCTTTTGGCACTGCAGTCTTAACTGAGAAAACGATGGAGATGGCCGCCAAGATCGCGAAAAAATCGTCCATGACATTAGCACTGGGTAAAGAGGCATTTTATAAGCAGGCAGAAATGCCGCTCACCGATGCTTATATTTATGCGTCTAGGGTGATGGTCGATAATATGCTCAAGCACGACGCGGTAGAGGGGATTGATGCTTTTATTGGAAAACGCGCTCCTGACTGGCAAGACAAGTAAGCGCGGGTATGACTAACATCTATGATCAGGACCTCGACCAAAATAAGGCTAACTATCAGCCCCTGACGCCATTGACATTTCTGGAGCGTGCAGCGACAGTATTTCCTGATCATATTGCAATGATCCATGGAGAAAGACAAATAAGCTATGCTGAATTTTATCGCCGCTGCAGACAGTTTGCATCGGTATTAGCCAGGCATGGTGTCGGGCGCGGTGATACCGTATCCGTTATGTTAGCGAATACGCCAGCCATGCTTGAGGCTCATTATGCTATTCCTATGTGCGGGGGGGTGCTACACGCAATGAATACTCGGTTAGATGCTGGCGTAATTGCGTTTCAGTTGGATCATGTACAGAGTCAAGTACTGATCACCGATACTGCCTTCTTCGAGACTATCTCTACAGCCCTTGATTTGGTCAATGTGACGCCATTGATAATCGATTATATGGATCCCGAATTCCCACAAGTGGGAGATCGTTTGGGTCGTCATGACTACGAAGTATTAATGACATCTGGTGATCCCGACTTTGCCTGGTTGATGCCTCTAGATGAATGGGATGCCATAACGGTTAACTACACCTCGGGTACTACTGGCGATCCCAAGGGAGTGGTGTATCACCATCGCGGAGCTTGCCTCTTAGCTCAAGGTAATGTGATCACTGCCTCTATACCTAAACATGCAGTGTATCTTTGGACGTTGCCGATGTTTCATTGTAATGGTTGGTGTTTTCCTTGGACCATGTCAGTGATCACAGGCACGCATGTATGTCTGCGTGAGGTTCGCACCGAGGCTATTTGGACTGCACTGGCGGATCATCAGGTTACCCATCTGTGCGGAGCACCGGTTGTGATGTCAACGATCTTAGCTGCACAAGAGCAGCAAAGGCCTGCGCTACGACAAGCAGTTGAGTTTTTTACGGCCGCCGCACCGCCCCCCGAATCGGTGCTTTTAGAAATGCAGCAGGCCGGATTTAATGTGACCCACCTTTATGGTTTAACTGAAGTCTATGGTCCAGCCGTGGTTAATGATTGGCACACCGATTGGGACACATTGGCCGTGACAGAGCAGAGCACGCTCAAAGCGCGACAGGGTGTGCGATACCATGCCCTAGAAGAACTCGATGTGCTTGACCCAGAAACCATGTGTCCAGTAGCCCGAGATGGTAAAACCCTAGGCGAGGTGATGTTTCGTGGCAATGTGGTGATGAAAGGTTATTTAAAGAATAAACAGGCCACAGATGAAGCGTTTATGGGAGGGTGGTTTCATTCTGGCGATCTTGGTGTAATCTTCCCCGATGGCTACATTCAGTTAAAAGATCGCTCCAAAGACATCATCATTTCTGGTGGAGAGAATATTTCGTCGATTGAAATTGAAGAGGTATTACACAAGCATCCCCAAGTAATGGCAGCCGCTGTGGTGGCCATGCCTCATTTGAAATGGGGGGAAACGCCCTGTGCCTTTGTTGAGTTGGCTCCGAATGCACATATTTCGACTGATGATTTGATTGACTGGTGTAAGCAGCAACTGGCTAGTTTTAAGGTGCCCCGCCAGTTTGTCTTTGAACCCATCGTTAAAACCTCTACCGGTAAGATTCAAAAAGTTTTATTGCGACAGAAGGCAGCAAAATTATTTGAGGAAAAAGGGATTTAATCTTCCGTAATGATGTGGATAGTGACTTTGTTGGATTGGCCCGGCCTTGCCCGTTTAAGCCTTATGCCCATTACATATAAAATATGATCCGATTGCCTCACCCTCAATCCCAGTAGGTTTTGTTGCTGCAAAATACCTTTTTATCACCTTAGCAAAGTGTGAAATCAATGGCAGAAAAAGGATCCACTTTCTTGTTTAGTCAAAGTTTCAGGATGGATTAAATAAAACGACCATTGCTAGAATATCAAAGGTAGATAGGACGAGTCCGAACAAATCTAAAAATCTAAAAAAAGTGTGCAGCAAATTGCTTGAATATCAACTTACTTGGATTAGACGATAATCCCTCACTCAGACGTCAAACTAAATTGACTCCATTTAAGAATCAAAATTGACTGGACCTTATTAACAATAACAGCCACTCATCTAAATCAGGTCGATTAATCTCGACGGATATCCTGCTTCACATTGAATAGAATTTCGCTGTGTGGTTCAGCTATCGATTGTGTATTGCCTGATACATGAATATTTTTTCAGTTCACCAAGCGTTCAAAACATCCTCAACATTTCCAAGACGTGCAGGATAGTTGTAACTAAACTGCAAATGGAAATGATTCATTGGATATCCCCAAAAATGGCTTTTTAAAAGATAGATATTGAGTTTTAGAACGAAGCGCATTTGATCAGCAATATATGATTACACAAATATGAGTAACGGAAGTTAGCTGCCCAAGGGTGGTTAAGTAGCAATAATTTGAGCCTACCTATTCGTTTGGAGGCGCCTGCCCGGCAACGGGATAAACAGAAGCGCTTATAACGTCATGGGCTAACAAATAAATAATGACACATCATCTTGAACAAATAGCTGTATGTACACAGTTGGATTGTCATGCGTTGGTGATAATACACAAAGCCGGTTAGCACACAGTTGATATTGATGGAACTTGAACCACTGCCTGGAAAGATGCTGCAGAAGGCAGATAACCGGTGATAAACCCATGCAGTAGAGAGCGGCTAGAGGGATTCATCTTGCATTTAGTTCGTACAATTTCATACAAGTATTTCATAGTTTTATTTAATAACCTGAGTAGTACTAAGCCAGATATATTGTTCACTGATGCGTTATTTTATGTGGGTCACCATACAAGTGAGCGAAAAAATAGATAGATTTGTAAGTTTTTCCTTCTATTGAGGCGGTGTTAAACCTGACGATGTGTAGGTGTCTTTTTTTGTTTTGCTGACGTTATTGACATGTGACACGGATTATTTGGTGCAGACCACCCTGCGGATGGCCCTCCTCGCGAGGGTTGCTCCCGCGGGGGCCCGCACAAACATTCCATGACCAATTCATCAGGAATGAATTAAGACAAAAAAAGTTGCGCGTGAGGTGAAAAATAGGAATGTTTCTGATTTAAACCAGTTTTGCCATAGTTATCTTCGGCATATACACCTTCAAAATAGAGCACATGAAAAGCTGGTTTAACCCTCCAAGATGCCAATACGCCGTAATCAAAAATTAATAGGTGGCCTTTAGGCATCTCGATAAGTCTGTACTATGAATAGTTTATCAAAAAACGGTTTATCAAAAATAGTTTTTCAAACTGAGTTTTGGCTCCCCCTAAATTAATTTTCGCTGCAAATACAACAGTCTCTGACTTGTTATTGAAGAAACGCATTTTTTGCCTCTCTGATTGAGTCAACAATTTGTTTACCTGGTTCTATAATCAAGCAGGTTCGTAATTTACTTTTTCCAAAAACCGAAAGTGACGCAAAGTCTTCTTTTAGAATAGGTAAGTGTTGATAATCTAAATCAATATCTTCGCTTTTACCGACATCACTTTTATTGTTAGTATCCAATCTCGTGCCTATTTCATTATAAAAACCTTCACTACCATCTGGATCATGCAAATATAAACACCTTTCATCAGCGTGGGTTATCGCAACCCAATGGGGTGTTTTTTTACCATTAAATTGATAAGTGCTAATAAGACAAATGACACCTAAACCTTTCGCCAATGCCGCCTCAATTTGCGACAGTTGTATTTCAGTTTTATGTACTCGTAAATCTGCGTCCTTGGCCTTTTCAATAAAATCTTGTTCCACAATGCGCATAATTGATTTTTTATGCTCACTGCGGACACCGTCAACAAACAAGTTATTAACTTGTGTTAAGTAAACCTCAACCTCAAATCCACGTTCATGAGCGGCTAAAGCAAGCCCTAACGGGTGGCAACCGCCATGCCCTGAGGTCATAAAAATAGTCGTTGCATGACGCCAAATATCGATTTCAGTCGCTTGATCAAATCGAGAGTTTTTATGCAAATATTTCATCGCCATCATCAAAGCACTTGGGCCACAGGTAAAGTCTGTGGTCTGTTTGTACCAAGGGTAGAAATCCACTTTGCTGGCCATCGTCGTTTGCTGTATCGATTTCTGGAAACGCAGTGCGTCTGCGCCTGTCTCATAATATTGGTGATAGATACCAAACTTGCGATAACCCAATTTTTTATACATTTTAATAGCCGTGAGGTTGTCCTGTGCTACCTCCAGACGCATAAATAATCGTTGCTCCGTTATCGTCAATTCTTCAAGCTTTAGCAACAGTGCTTGCGCAATGTTTTGTCCTCTTGCTTTTGCCAATAATGCAAGCGAATACAAGCGCCCTGAACGACTGCCGTTGCGCAAAATCACAAGACCATAACCCAATACCTGATCAGCTTTTTGAGCTAAAACTAAAATACCATGCGCTGCTTTTATCCAATAACTTATGCGCCTGCGCGACAACCTGTCATTTTCAAAGCACTCAAGCTCGATGTTCTCTAAAGCATCTAAATCTTGCATAGTTGCCAGCCGTAGTTGAATATTATGCGCAGAAATGACCAGCGTATTAGCGACCACGTGCTTCTAGCCTGTTAGCAAACTCTTGCATAATGATCATGTACAGTTCTTTGCCAAGATATAAGTCTTCCACTTTCGACTCAATACTCGGATTATCATTGACTTCAATGACATACACTTTGCCATTAGCTTGTTTAATATCAACACCATACAAACTTTTTCCTATCATTGAACACGCTTTAACCGCTGCATCAAGCACTAGCTTTGGTACTTCAAACGTTGGCAATGTTTCAAACGCACCTGACGTATTGGTTTTTGAATCATGGTTATATATTTGCCAATGGCCTCTCGCCATATGATAACGACAGGCATATATAGGGCGACCATTTAATACACCAATTCGCCAATCAAACTCAGTAAAAATGTATTCTTGCACCAAAACTAATGCTGACTCATGTAACATTTTTTCTAGTTTATTCTTAAGTTCTTCAACGTCATTGACCTTGAATACGCCCATTGAAAATGAACTTTCCGGCAGTTTTAATACCATGGGGAAACCGAAGTCTTCAGCTAACTTTTCGCACGTTAGGGTATGGTTATCTGATACAAAATGACTGCGAGGCGAAGGTACCTTGTGATAACTAAACGCGTCATGTAAAAACACTTTGTTACAGCATTTCAAAATACTAGTCGCATCGTCCATAACCACTAAACCTTCTTGCTCAGCTTTTCGAGCAATATGGTACGTAGGGTGATTAATAGCCGTTGTTTCACGTATAAACAAAGCATCATAATGTGCGATATTTGCTGCCTGTGTCGAATTTATGACTTCGGCATTAATACCAACCAGCTTTGCCGCTTTTATAAAGTGCTTGATGGCTTTTGAATCGCTTGGAGGCCTGGCTTCGTCTTCATTACACAAAATAGCCATGTCCCAACGAGCCGGCTTTCTCTTATTGCCGCGACGCCACGTCTTTAACATATAGTCATGTAACGCTTTCGCCAGTTCGGCTTTGCCACTGGTTTCAGCTATTTGCCAATCACCAAAACCAACAGTCATCATTGTCGCATTAGCTTGTTTACTTACCGAAACGCGTAAGAACGGTGCTGGGAAACGCTCAAACGCGAACTTTGCAATTGCGCTCATAGAAGGTGTTTTTGCGCTACCGAAGAACACCTCGCAATGGCTGCCGTCTGAGACCTCGTCGCTTAGCGCTTTTGGCAAGGTAATCGTTTTCATTTGTAAAGATTGCTCTTGGCTCTCAATGATCAAATCATTGATGGTATTGACGCTAGGCAGCACTTTATGAGTTCTTGCCTCGGCCAGAAGAGAACAGTAATACCCTTTACTCAAATATCTATCCGTGGCACACAAATTAATGACACGCATTTTGCCCTCATCACGTTTGGGATATTCAGATAAATACCTATCAAAATCAATCACTTCAAAATCATGCAAATCTAATTGACTAAATTCATCAGGTGAGTCAACAACAATTAATGTCGTTATCATTTTTGGTTCCAAATAGAAGAAAAGTTAGGGTTTATAACGCGCGGAATATAGTCTTTACTTGCATTATATCAAGATAAAAATAAGCGTACTCGAGCAAAATAAATTGCTCTTCAAGAACAATTTTTTTTGCTCGCATTTATGCCTTAGCTACATACAATTAGCAGCTCGATACACATATTAATTTAGAGACTTTATGAAATACACATTACTAGTGGCAAGCTTGATTTTTGCTACATCTGGGTTAGCAGAAGACCTTCCTGTTGCCGATGCAGGTGTTATTATGGAATATAAAGAATACTGTAAAGAAGTTGCGGATGAAGAAGGAACGAGTAAATCAGCGATGGACGAATTCCTATTAACTTGTATAAATGACGAGTTAGAATCCGAAGGGTTTCAGCCTATTACCAAGTTACCCAAATAATAAAAAACTGCACTTTCTTTGAAGGTGCAATTTTTTATATATGGGGTCTTTTGACACGATTATTGCACTACTAATTGCACCTCTAATTACGCCTCTAATTACATATATTCGATGACATCTTCCATACTCGGAGTTTTTTGTCTCTTCAATTTATCTAAGTAGGCTGGTGTACGAATTGCTGGCACAAGTTTCAAGGGTGTGAAGTTGGTTAATACATGCAGTAGCTTAAGGTCCAAAAATGCATATGACGCAATCGGCAATATTCAGTAACCTTATTCAGCACTTTGCGAACCATATGAAGTGAACCGGATCGAAAAAATACCTAGGTCTCAGGAATGATCAAGATACTGAACACTGCTTAACTAATATTGGCCGCCAGACCAATTTCAAACTCGCCATGAACACCTACTAACATTCCGTTAGAGCCTTTGACTTATACAGGCAACATATGACAGATTGCTACGAAGTGGCATGCTGCCTCTAAATAGTGGCATGCTTCCTCTAAATAGTGGCATGCTTCCTCTAAATAGCGGCATGACTTCCACACTGTCGCTATCGCAATAGCCATAATAAAGATGATTTAGGCGAGTTCAGTTAGCACGTGGTTCCGAATTCGTAATCGATTATGTTGATTCTATGGTAGCCGATGCCATATCGGCTATTCAAATTTCACTTATTTGATAACGGAACATTTTCAAGTAGCTTAATGATATAAAGGTTATTGGTTAATTTAGCTAGGTCAATGAGATAGCTTTTTTCAAGCTCTTGCATCGGTTGATTAGCTAACAATTCTTTTACCAATAACTCTTCACCATTGGCTATGGCGGTTTTTAAAGCCGCAAAGGTCGCAATACTGTGTTCATCTTGATCAGACATATTAAATCCTATTGGTCTAGTTAGGTTAGTTCTGGTTTTGTTGCCTACTGATAACGCTTTATGTGACGGCTAGCAGTAACAATTGACTGCGTTATTAATGCCGTTATCTGTATCAATTAAATAGTTCCTAAACTTAACTGATAACAAATAAGTCCATAAAAAGGTTTACTGGTGTTACCTCAAGTGTGCCTTGATCTTTACAAAGTGTTGAGATCTTTTGACATTGTTGACTTGGGAAACGAGATGCTAGGTTAGATTTAAATTTTTGCTCCAACAGCGGGATGCCTTCTTTACGGCGAAGGCGATGACCAACTGGGTATTCTACGACCACTTCTTCAGTGCTGCTGCCATCTTTAAAAAAAACCTGAATAGCATTGGCGATAGAGCGTTTATCTGCTTCTAAATACTCTATGGTAAAGCGCTTATCTTCGACAATTTCCATTTTATCACGAAGTTCATCGATGATGGGATGTGCATTGTGAAAGTTGTCTTCGTAATGATCCGCGGTTAAATTGCCAAATGCCAATGGAACCGCAATCATGTATTGCAAACAATGGTCGCGGTCCGCAGCATTGGCAAGCGTCCCCGTTTTTGAAATGATACGAATGGCAGACTCGTGAGTCCGGACTACGATTTTCTCGATATCCTTTAAACAAGCACTGACCTGAGGGTACAAAATAACCGCTGCCTCTGCAGCAGTTTGTGCATGAAACTCGGCTGGAAAAGAAATCTTAAACAAGATGTTCTCCATCACGTAAGAGCCGTAGTCTTGAGAAAACGAAAACTGTCGTTGAGCCTCTGGTTTGAGGGCTTGGTCTTTGTTTGTTTTAGAGAAAGAGACGTCATAAAACCCCCATTGCTCTGCGGTTAATGCGCTTGGTATACCCATTTCTCCGCGCATCGACATGTCAGCCAAACGCACTGCTCTTGAGGTTGCGTCGCCAGCTGCCCAAGATTTACGAGAGCCTGCGTTTGGTGCGTGACGATAAGTACGCAGAGCAGAGCCATCGACCCATGCCTGAGATACTGCCGCCATTATCTGCTCTCTATTGCCGCCCATCATTTTGGTAATAACCGCTGATGATGCAACGCGTACTAATAATACATGGCACAAACCCACTCGATTGAAAGCATTTTCTATAGCGATCACCCCTTGAATTTCATGTGCCATCACCATGGTCTCAAGTACTTCTCGCATAATAAGAGGTGGCTCGCCTCTCGATAATCTAACTTGAGACAGATGATCTGCTACAGCCAGAATAGCGCCTAAATTATCTGATGGATGCCCCCATTCAGCAGCTAACCAAGTGTCGTTATAATCTAACCAACGAATCATACAACCAATGTCCCACGCGGCTTTTACCGGATCTAGCGTCAGCGATGTTCCTGGCACTCGGGCCCCATTCGGTACAACCGTTCCTTGTACTATAGGGCCGAGGTGCTTGGTGCATTCAGGAAACCGTAGTGCCAGTAATCCACAACCTAATGTGTCCATTAAACAGTTTCTTGCGGTGTCTAAAGCTTCTTCGCTGGTGACGTTATAATTTAATACATAATCGGCAATGTCTTGAATGACATGATCATAATCTGGACGGTTGTTAACATCTGCATTGCTGTTCATTTTGTATCCTTATTTGTTGTGCACGGACTTGGCATAAGTTCTATTAAAAATGTACATTTAGGTTACTTACGGGTGCTTTAGTATATTGAATGAGGTGATAGTGTTATGGCTGACTATGTTTCAGTCGTTAATAAATAAGAAACCGGAAATCTATCATCCAAGTGACCACATCAATCTTTGAATCTGTGCTCAGTGTTTACAGTTTTGTGTCACCTACAACGGCTTTTGGTTCTAACCTTTCGATAAGTACAGCTTCATCTATATTGGTCAACTCTTTAGCAACATCGAGTACCGTTCTGTTTTCTGTATAAGCTTTTTTGGCAATTTCGGCACTTTTGTCGTAACCAATCAGACTCGTCAAGGCTGTGACTAACATAGGATTTCGTGCCACACGTTGCGCAATTTTTGCGTGGTTTATTTGCATGCCTTTGATAGCTTTATCCGCCAGTGAGGTGCTACAAGTAGCTAGTAGTTGAATACTTTGTATCAAAGTATGGCCGATTAAAGGCAACATGGTGTTTAATTGAAAGTTGCCAGACTGAGCTGCCAAGGTGATGGTAATGTCATTACCCATCACTTGAGTACATCCCATCAGCACTGCTTCGGGGATCACAGGGTTCACTTTTCCTGGCATGATACTGCTGCCTTTTTGAAGCTCAGGTAAGTGTATTTCATTTAAGCCATTTAACGGTCCGCTACTCAGCCAACGGATATCATTACTGATTTTACTCAAGCTGACGGCGGCGGTTTTGAGGTTACCACTGATGCTGACAGCTGTGTCTTGAGCACTGATTGCATGAAAGTAATTGTCAGCTGGAGTGAACACCAATCCGCTACTTTCTGATAATACGCGAGTCACGACAGCGCCAAATTCTGGATGTGTGTTGATACCCGTTCCAACAGCGGTGCCCCCAATAGCGAGTTTACATACGCTTTGTAAGTTATGTTGGAGTTGGGTATGTATGAAGTTAATCTGATCTCGCCAAGCACTTATCTCTTGCCCAAAGCTTAACGGCATCGCATCCATAAGATGGGTTCTACCGGTTTTGATAGTATCCTGATGTTCCTTGGCTTTATTATCTAAAGTATCAACTAGGTGGGATAGGGCAGGCAGTAGTTCGTTTTCGATAAGTGTAGCTGCACTTAAATGAATACACGATGGGATAACGTCATTAGAGCTTTGTCCTAAATTTACTTCATCCAAAGGGTGCACCGATAGTTTTCCTTCGCTTTGTAAAGCAACAAGGGAGGCAATCACCTCATTAGCATTCATGTTAGTACTAGTACCTGAGCCAGTTTGAAATACATCGACCGGGAACTGATCGTCGTAGAAGCCGTTAGCCACACTTTGAGCGGCAAGTTTGATCGCCATCGCTTTGTCTGGCTCAAGTAACCCTAGCTCCATATTGGCGATCGCAGCAGCACTTTTCACCTCACCCAGTGCCCAAAGAAAGGCACGAGGCATTTTCATCTCACTAATGGTGAAATTTACAAGCGCTTTAGCCGTTTCTTCCCCATACAAAACCTGACTGATTTGAACTGGGTTATTCGTGTTTGTGACGTTTGTTGTTGTCATGTTTTATCCTTGATTTTCAGCCCATGGAATGACGTGCTTTCAATACTTTTTTTGCAAGGCGACTAATAAAATTTTTATATAATTGACCATCTGCATCACAGATTCAAAAGTGTGTATCGTCATATGCGGCTTATGTATTAAACCTATCACTTAATCGAATCATTATATGCCCTGTAGTTTTTTCTTAACTTGTTCTAGGTATTGACTGTCATTTAATTTATCTGAACGATATTCAGGGCACGCCTTTATCTGCTGCAAACTTATATTGCAACTAACCGTTTGATTCCCCCAATTAAAAGAATCAAACTGTTCTGGCGAAACAAGTACGTGTTTGCCACCAGGTAACCAGTCTCGCGTATCTATCACTAGATATCTTAGGGACCAGTTGTAGGTATCCCAAATAAAGTCATAGATGTAACCTTTTTTACCATCCACGGCATCAATGCTGTAATGTGCCAGCTCATTAGCCGAACGCAAGTGGTTTGCTGTCTCAAAGTTGTCATCTGCAACATTGTCAGTTTCAGAATTGTTAGTTTCAGAATTGCCAGTTTCAGAATTGTTAGTTTCTATATTCTCAAAAGGCAGTATATTTCCATGAAATAGCGCGGTCGGGTATGCGTACTCTCCCCATGCACCTTCTCCAGTCCAATAATAGCCGTAACCAAAATAATCGTAATAGATTTTTTCAAACTCTCTAGATACAGTTTCATGTTCTTCAACTTTGGGGCAATTCTTCACCATGTCTTTTGACAGTGACACCGTCATTGCATAATCATCGGTACTAAACTCAAGCAATGAAATAGGACTGATGACTACTTTTTGACTCAGTGGCAGCCAAGGTTGGGTATCAACTACCAAAAACCGAATTGTTAAAGACCTATCGTCAAAATACACATCTTTTGCTTGACCTAAGTCACCATCAGTTGCCTTAATGGTGCTTCCGCTTAATTCTTTTAGACTAACTAACATTGTGTTCTCCTCATTGATGAATTGATTTATCGACTTCTTTCAAAATCACTTATGGATCTATGCATTAGTCATATTCATAAAAAGCATTCAAAAAAAACTATAAAATATTGCCTTCCCTTAACGGCAAATAGTTAACAAGCTCACTTTAGATAAATCGGAAATTTAATTAGTGTACGAATTATTATAGCGCACCGATATGTTGAATGCATTTCAAGCCACGATAAAATTTTCTAATCATAAAGACATTAAACTTGACTGTAACGTGTTGTGTTATTATTACGTCTAAAAATAAAGAATAGAATACTAATTATTATTTTTTATACAATTTTATGTCGAATGCCAAATATAATTATAGGTGTTAGTCATGCTCTTTTATCAGCGCACAGTAAAAATTTGCAAGGAAAGGTTATGAAACACAAAATAAGAGAAGCAAATCGAAGGCATGCTCCACTTGAACGCAGCTTTCTTAAGCTATCATCACCCTTAGAAGCCTTTATTAACAGCCAAGCTATGGCCGGAATAGCGTTATTTATTGCTGCTTTACTGGCTATTCTTATGGTTAACGTTGGCTGGCAACACCAATATGAAAGCCTAAGTAAACTGGTACTCGCAGTTTCAATCGGGGACTGGGAAATCAGTCACTCAATACACTATTGGATCAATGATGGGTTGATGGTGTTATTTTTCTTTATCTTGGGCTTAGAAATTAAGTATGAATGTTTAGTAGGGGCACTGAGCGATCTCAAAGACGCCGCCTTAGTGATTGCTATGGCGATAGGGGGCATGGTGCTACCTGCATTAATATATCTGCTAATTATCGGTATAGGTGGAATAGACGCTTATCAGGGCTGGGGTATACCTATGGCAACGGACACAGCTTTTGCTATCGGTATTTTAACATTACTAGGCACTAAGGCTCCTCGAGCCGCCGCTATTATACTTACAGGCTTAGCTATTGTTGATGACATGGGTGCTGTTGCGGTTATCGGCCTTTTTTATACAGAGGAAATTGTGGTTAGTTCGCTTTTATGGGCTGGATTGACATTAATCGCAATGTTATTGATGAACTTGCTAGGCATAAGAAAGGCTTCATTTTATTTTATCGGGGGCGTTCTATTATGGTGGTTTATTCTTCAATCTGGAATTCATGCTACGACGGCAGGAATTTTGGCGGCCTTGATGGTGCCCACACGTCCTTATGCCAACAAGGTTTGGTTTCAACGTAAAATGAAAAACGTGGTTGATAATTTTGAAGAGGTCAACCAACCAAACTCCACTATTCTTGAAAGTGGGGAGCAACACGCACTAGCGGTTGAAGCCGAAGATATTGCTAAAAAAACCACTACACCGATAATACGCTGGGGTAACTCGCTTGATAAACCCGTCTGTCTTGTCATATTACCGTTATTTGCTTTTTTAAACGCGGGTATGTTGATACCCACCGATATCCCTGAGTTTAAAGATGCTGTGGTCACATTGGCCGTTTTATTTGGTCTTGTATTGGGTAAAGGCATAGGTATCAGTATTTTTGCTTGGTTATCTTTAAAAATAGGCATAGCCCGGCTACCCAAGGGCGTAGATTTTTATCACATCGTGGGTATTGGTTTCTTGGCTGGTATTGGGTTTACCATGTCACTATTTATCTCCGCATTAGCATTCGAGGGACAACCTGAATTAATTGAACAAGCCAAATTAGGTATTTTATTTGGTTCAATTATCGCTGGGATCCTTGGGACCTTATTTTTGCTATTTGCGTCTAGAAAATAAATTAAGGTTTGACCATTTCCACATTAATAATTTGACAGAAGTAGGGGGCTCAAAACAAACCTAACTTAAAAAAGGAGCCCACCGAAGTTAGTAGTAAATGGGCTTTGTGAATCTTGTACCTTGAGAAATTCTGACAATACAATTAATTGTCGGGTTGTTGACTTAAGTAGTCACGTAAATAACTAATATTTGCTTTATTTAGAATGATTAATAACCTGCATTCTGGCTAAAATTTTTACTGACAGGTATAGCCACCATCAATCACTAACTCATTACCTGTCACGAATTTAGGTTCATCCGATGCCCAAAACAATACGCCATATATTGGCATTGCAGACCATCAAAATAATTTTTTTCGATCCACCGCTGCGACCGTAATTGGCACATTTGCGACACATAGCGAATGGCTCAGGGCGTGAAGCAGACGATGGGCTAATTAGTTTTTCAACCACTAATGCCCATATCTTTGCACTATAATGTTCCAGCATACCTACAATAAAAAACACGGGCGCAAAAACACCAATCGATGACCTGGGCGCAAAGACTTAAACGGGTTTTTAACATCGACATTGAAACCTGTGAGCAATGCGGTGGTGCGGTTAAAGTTATAGCGAGTTTGCATCGACTAATCGGCAGGAAAGCCGATTTGCAAAGCGCATGCTGCCCGTAGGGTTACACACAGGGATGTGTCTAATGAACTCCGTTGGTGATCCAAAAGATACTTAGTCACCTGAATACAAAGAATGACGAAGTCGTCGAGCTATTACCCCCACAAAGTCGAGCACCGCCTCAGATAAGTCTATTTGAATAAAAGCCGTTCATCATCATAAGCAATATTCTGAGCTGGTTTACACAACAGCGGGAAGCGCTTGTCTTGAATTCTGAATTATGTAGAAACAGTTGATTAATAGACGAAAAATAGCCGACTTTCACTCCCTTAAGAATATAAAATAGATGTCAATATGGAAAGTATGAGGCAACAAGTATTTTGATTTTATGAAAAATGACATTTTATTTTATCTATACTCAGTCAAAGAAGATATCAAATTTGAAATTGCTTGCTGTTAGTATATCCTCAACAATTCAACCAAATAGCTAGATAAGAATATGAAAGTAAACTAACCTGCCTGAAAAAAGAAGTTACATGGTCAGCTGATGGTGAGTTTCGGCTATTTTGTACCAAACGATGTCATTAATCGATTTAGGCCAACGGGCTAACGAAGAGAACGCTATCCCCTCAGGCGCTAATAAATATGCTGAAACTTCTTTACCCGATATGAATATTGATATAGAAGATATTGAGAAAATGATCGCACAACAAGATCAAGACTTCTTTAACAATTAGTCCTTGTTTGCTGCCTTTTCTCCAACTAATACTCTTATTCAAAAAAACACCATTTTTAATATGCTTATTTTATCAAGGTAAACCATTCAATGTCACAACATAGCGTCGTAAATAAAATCTTAATTACCGCGGGTACACATGGTAATGAAATGTCTGGTATAGAATATGTAAAAAACCTGCAAGCTAATGAGAAAATACGCGCTCAGCTATTGAGTCAAGCAAGTGACATTGATATTAAATTGGCTATAGTGAACAAACTCGCTGTTGAAAAACGAACTCGCTATGTTGAAGAGGATCTAAATCGACAATTTAGCCAAGAGAAGTTGAGTGTGTTAGAGGGTGACAATCTAGAGCATCAACTGGCTATTGAGTTTAACTTAACCTTTGGCCCTAAGTTTGAGCCTACCAAAGACCTTGTCATCGATATTCACAATACGACAAGTAATATGGGACCGACGTTAATTATCCTGCAGTCTGATGAGTTTCATCAGAAAATGGCTCAATATGTTAAAGCGAACATGCCTGAAGCGATTATTCTTATTGAAGATCATATCCCTTTTAAGCAGCACCCCTATTTATGCACCATTGGTAAAACAGGAGTTATGATTGAAGTTGGCTCGCAACCGCATAGTGTACTAAGGCCCGCAGCGTACTTGCAAACAGAAAAAATGACCAAACTGATCGTTACTTTTTGTGATCTTTGGAACAAGCAGACATTGGGTCATTTAGACGTTGTTGATGCTTTTCGCTTAACTGAAGAAATCTATTTTCCTTTATGTCCCGCCGGAAATAAGTTAGCAATGATACACCCAAGCCTACAAAACAATGACTTTATGATATTAAATAAAGGGGCGCCGGCTTTTCTCACTTTTGAAGGGGAAACCCTGAACTGGGAAGGTGAAGATGGAGTGTTCCCGCATTTCATTGGTGAGTCAGCTTATTATCACCTTAACATTGCGTTTGCACTGTCTCTAAAAACGTATATTTAACGTTACTAAATATTAGCCAAGGCCTGCACTGGAAAGTCATTCGCACTGAATAGTACACTTAGCATATTGACTACCTTCGCTTCTACTATTTCTTTAATGATTGAAAAACCTAAAAGTGCTTTTTATAACTTAACCCAGAAATAGAAGATAAAACCATATCTGCAATATCCCCGGGGGCTTGGGTAGCGTTTAAGTAACACTTCTCTTGCCCGCTTTTTATTAAGCGGGTTAGCTCTTTTACAGCTGGTAAGTAGCATCGGTTGTAGTGTTCCTATGACATTTCCTTATTCGACAATGCCTGACTAATCATCAACTGGTCAAAGCGCACAATTTGCGGGTCAAAAGGAATATTAACTACGTCGATACAGAATGATTGCAGCATATTTTGATATTCTACTTGGCTGTGAACCACGACTTTAGATGGCTCATGAATCCGAGCAACTTCTTGTGTTACAAAGGCTTCTAACAGCACTTCTTTACTCTCAAAGTACTTATATAATGTTATTTTTGAAGTTTTTGCTGCTCAAGCCAACATACCAGTCTTCAACGCAGGCACGCCAAATTCAAAGAATAAACTCCTTGCGGCTGCTGCATTTAGCATCTTCACGCCTCATATTTAGGGCTCTGTTGATTATATCGATTACTCTCGAGCGACATAGTTTTACCTTTATTATTGCTGTCTTACACCTTCAATATCTAAGTAGTAAATTAATACATATCGATTTTGTGTACGACAAGGTATTAACAAAGAGACAAGGTATTAATAAAGACACCCATTTTATTTTCGCGGACATTGAGACGGGCGTTTTATTTAATACTTACTTAGGCGCTGCAGTGACTAAGGCACTATTAACATCGGCTGGCTTATGGATGACCCAGCAGGTTCAATCAATCAGTACCGTTTATAGCTACGAGCTTTTAAAAGCATAAAATTTTGAGTTATGCTGCGAATTACTGCAATTCTATGAATTAGATTAACTCAACAAGTGCCAAAGTAGTTTAGCCATGACGGTTCAATTTAGAGAAAAAACAATTATTATTACTGGTGCATCTGCAGGTGTATGCGCCGCTTGTGACCGGGCCTTTGCAACTCAAAAAGCTAATCTGGTGTTATTGGCTAGAGGTCAACCATCACTGGATTTAATTAAAGAGGAACTGTCGTCGCAGACTAAGGTACTTACCGTGGCTATGGATGTAGCAGATACCGAGCGATGTTTGGCCCTGTTTGCCAAGGTTGAGCTGGAATTTTGCTCTGTTTACGTACTGGTGAACAATGCTGGTATACACAGCCGAGGCAACCTTGAGACTGTCTCTCCTACAAATGTAGGGCTATGGTTGATATCAATATTCGCGTTCCCCTGATGATGTCTTGTGTAGCTATTCCCTATCTGCGCTGGGCTGGTGGCGGTGCAATTGTTATGGTCGGCTTACTTGCAGGCACGGCTCCTTTGCAGGGCGCTGCAACCTAATTACGCATGCAATAATATTGATATGGACACCTGTCGTATATATTAATTAGCGAGCTTTGAGTCGAGGATAAGTCAAAATCAACGGCCGTACGGCGTTCGCTTTTCACCCAATAAAATTACCTGTCCTGCTCTGTAATTTTGTGGAAATAACAAGAGCGGTAAATATACTAATCGAGCACTGGGTAAATGTGTGGCGGATAGACAATGCAAAACCATGATGCTATCCGCCAATAGCTCACTCTAGTGTTTTGACCGGTAGCACAATTCGAGATTGATATTGACCAGCATGATAAATTGAATTGTTTGCCACAACGGCTTCAATTTCATCATAATTATTGCCTCCGGTATTTAGGTTACGCATATATTGCGGAAACTTACTTGATGAAACTTCAAGTCTGATTCTATGTCCCGCTTTAAATAGATTGCTGGTTGATAAAGGACTGAAATTTAGTTCATATACTTCACTTTTTTTCATAAATACCGGTTTTTCATAACCTTCGCGATAACGTGCCCGCTGAATAGTATCGTCCACATTGTATGCAACTCCTTCAGGATCTACATCAACTAGCTTCACAGTAAAATCAGTATCTCTAGCGTCAGATGAAACATATAGCGTAATGTCAATATGCCCTGTAACTTCAATATCTTTATCAAGTGGCTCACTGGTATAAACGAGCACATCTTGCCTAGCTTCTATCGCTCTTTGATCATAAGAGCCGCCAAGTGAAGCACCCGAGTTACAACACACACTGCCACCTAGTGCTTGCACAGGATTCATAGGATCGTATTGATAGTTATCTTGCTGAGACCTGGATGATTTTACCCATTGTAATTTACCATCACCATATAGACTGTTAGCCTTGCCGCCACTGGTTAAAAACAATGTCATAGGTTTAGAGCTTTTAGGTGGCCAATTATCTGCAGTTTGCCATTCATTGGCGCCCATGATGAAGTATTTCACCTTCTGATTGTTCTTCTTGAAATCACTCTTTAAGTCTTTCATCCAGTAATCAAACCATTCAATAATAAGCGTATCAGGATCCAACTTGACTCGTCCCATATTTCTTTCGCCAACAATTAAATCGTCGTATTTCGGAATTCGCCAAAAACTACAGTGCAGATTTGGGGCAATAACCATGTATTGGTTATCTCGCACTTCGGGATCTGATGCATTTTTAGTAACGTGGTTAAAGAGGTCTAAATTAGGGCCTTGAGAAACGTCATACCAACTATTAAGCCAGAGTGCGGGAACACCAAAGTCCTCTGTATCGTGATACAAACCACCTTTTAACCACTCGGGATCTCCAGGAGTGCGTTTTATCATTTCTAAAAAAGGCCCGTCATTTCCATTTATACTTTTAAACCATGATTCAAGTGGCAGTTTTTTAGTTTGTTTCTTCCAGTCAACCTTAGGCATCTTCGCGGCTAAGTCATAAGAATTACGCAGCCTTTGTAACTGCTCTTGCGATAACCCATCAGGAAACTTTGGCGATAGATTTTGTTGCACACTGTATAGCCAAATACTAAATAATGTTTGATGAACCCCTCCTTTATACCAGTTACCTTGTTCGGTATATCGGCCCACTTTTCCAATACCAGCGCCTGCGGCAGCTGGGACCATTGCGGTATGTGCTGGATGATTTTGTGCAGCTAAACCTAGTTGCCATTCGGCTGAGGATGAACAGCCAAAGGTGCCCACTTTGCCCGATGACCATTCTTGTTTTTCAATCCAGGATAAAGTGTCATAACCATCGGTACGCGGATGACCGAGGATTTGCCACTCGCCTTCTGAATAAAATCGGCCCCGTTCATTTTGAACAACAAAGGCATAACCATTTTCTATAGCAAGCTTAGCCATACGCAGGCTGCTTCGCTGCAACTTATTCTCATTGTATGGGGTCTTTAGCAATATCGTAGGGAGTTTACCCACTGCACTTTTTGGCCGATAGACATCTGTTGCCAAACGCACACCATCGCGCATGGGCATCATAACCATGGTTTCGCTAGTTGCCATGTCCATTAACGCTTTGTAGTCTTCTTTGTCATCTGCTTGTGCAGCTGAAGACAAGATAAGATTCATCACCAAACAACTAATAAAAAGCAAAAGTTTCATGTTCATAATTATTCCTTTATTTGGCCAACAACATAGCAGAGCTAAGACTTCCCAGGGTAAAGAGTATCAAGTAGCTGTTATAAAATTACTTTGAACTTTAAGGACTGCATAGGCTGACTTATGGTGTAAATATTTTGAAATCATTGATAAAATAAACCATCAACGTGAGCTATGCAACAGGCTTTGATTTTGTGGATTTTGGTTCAATGCATCCATCAATGCTTGGACCTACGCATTTTTAAAGTATCGGAAAACGCAAAAATAAGCAGTAAACTGACTCTGGCGATATAACACCGATAATTTAATATAGTAGCTTGCACCAAAGAGTCGGCAACGCGTGACAATAACACCAGCCTTACGAAATAAGGCAAAAAAAGCATTGCCGACAGGGCAGGAAAAAACACGGGCACAAAAACACCAATCGATCGATCTAAACTAGACACACATTATAATAAATTACCCAATCACAGCCTAATCAACAAGCAAAAAGTGATGGGTATGTTCTGTCTTTTTGATTTTAAATTTCGAAATCTGAGCTTTTGGGGGATGTGGCGTGTTGAAAGTAGCTAAATAACTCCTCCCAGTCAAATTACAGGCAACGCCATTGAGCACAGGCTGTGAAAGTAGCTTTGAATGTGTGTAATGCTGGACTGATCAGGCGTGTTGAAGTAAGACTCTGGCCTTTGCCATACCTCGTATACGTTGATGGTTTGTGTGATGTTTGAATTGTTGCAACATATGTTCACTGCCAACGGCGGTGCTGAAGTGTTTTTCGAACTCGGTAGTGAGAGTCAACCATTGCTCTGAGTCGAGGCCGAGGCGCGCTAAAATGGGGCTATGATGTTGCTCTATATAACCTGCTTTATCCTCTCGAATACAGCGCCCTGTGCAATCCACTAATTCACAATAGTCAATCAAGCTGAAAGCCATGCCTTTAGGCATGTCTTGTCTGTGATTGCCCACAAAACGCATCAAGTTTTTAGGTTGTTCGCCTTTGAGCTGTCCTTAGCTGTCATTAATCGCAATGTTATTGATGAACTTGCTAGGCATAAGAAAGGCTTCATTTTATTTTATCGGGGGCGTTCTATTATGGTGGTTTATTCTTCAATCTGGAATTCATGCCACGACGGCAGGAATTTTGGCGGCCTTGATGGTGCCCACACGTCCTTATGCCAACAAGGTTTGGTTTCAACGTAAAATGAAAAACGTGGTTGATAATTTTGAAGAGGTCAACCAACCAAACTCCACTA
>OOGD01000043.1_pt1 | contig 31892 bp, 24 predicted proteins | sample 1670381 | NCBI WGS metagenome assembly OOGD01 (sample SAMEA98146918, study PRJEB22522) | marine metagenome | biome: marine biome; feature: marine water body; material: sea ice | place: Arctic Ocean | collected 14-Sep-2015 | depth 1.3 m | reverse complement strand
ATTTGATTCGATTCAGAACCACTGCGTCAACTGATTGATTAATGAGATGACATTCTACGGTGGGGGTCGCGCACAAAAGTCATACCCTGATTCGCCAAAAGCTTTCATTAGGGCACTATCATCAAACGCCACAATGATGACAGGCGCGAAATTTTCTTGCTCGCATCAGGGCTTCAGACTTAAATGATGTTAGGTTAATAATTCGTTCGCTGCTCGATAAAAATCTTACCGTACCCACCATCGTTGAAAAGAATGGTCAAATAGCCGCTATAATTTGATTGTCTAATGTATTTTAATAAACATTAGCCGAATCGCTTTTCTCATTGTGGTGTTGGATCATAATATGACTAAATTATTAAACGCCATCTTTTTCGATAACCAAAACGACCTATCCCACATAAAAACCTCATTTAATCATTACAGATTCATTGATTAAAACGGTTTTGGAAATAAGATACATTGATCTTTAGCAATACCATGAGCCCTAGGTGAGCCATTGAAGAACTCTTGCAGTACTAGCTTAGACCGTTATTCAGGTAAGCTGTCACTGAAACACTGAAGCAAGCAGACAAAATCCCCACAGTTAAAATTAGTAAGCTGCACCTAATTATGCTTTTCTTCATCTTTAAGATCGCTTGTTTAAGCAGACCTAAATATTGTCGGCTTTTACAAAGGCGCAGGTTACCGCTGTTTCCTGATATTGATATTTGATATCGACAACCAAACCATCACCATTGTCGTCATTAATATTCGACAAACCACGATATCGGTTCAACCGCATCAGAGTCGAGTCATAGCCCAACTCTATGGGTGAAGCGAGCATTCGGAAAAGCCAGTTTGATGGCTCTAGCGCAAAGCACTGGTCGGTGTTTGTTTCATATTGGCAAAGCGACTTTTTAACCCGTAATGAAATCAACTGGGCTCGTGACACCAAAGGAAACTGAAAATACTTGATGTTACCCGACACTAACTTTTGCCAGTTGTCTCTAATAAAAACATCGAACCCTGCGTCAATCACGACTGGTGTTTCGCCGAGCGCTGATAGTTGATACTGCCGATTACTCTCTTCGCCATTTCGAGCGGTAATCGACATCATTAAGCTGCCCTGATCGAGCTTGACCTTAACCTTCTCCTGATTCGAAGCATAAGTCTGAACAAATGATGGGGTGGAACGACCCGACCCATAATCGAGTGTTTTATGGGCAATTAAGGCACCATCACTAGACTGATAATAGACATCACTCGCCAATTCATTTACCGCACCACAGTGAACTTCTTTGTAGAGACTCTGACCACTTTGCAATCCAGTGGCTTCACCTACCATCTGCTCATAAAGCTGTTCAGCCGAATGGCCTGATGTAGGTGAGAGTAAAAAAAATAGCAACATAGTTTGAATAAACTTTATTTTTTTATTTTTCACTTAAATCGAACTGTCATATAAAGCCCTATCGGAAATAGAATCGCCCATCCGGCTGCAATGACCACCATCGACATGATTGGCTACGCTCCAAAAGAGGCATCACTAAATTCAACGCCAGCCCAATAACTCATTGGGCCAAACACAGCACCTACAAAAACAGAGAGCCAACTATAGCCAGACAACCAAGCCATCGAGTGCATAAAAGTGGTGGCAAACAAAATCCATAAACAAACCATCCAGACCGGCAAGCTAAACCAAACGGCATCGGGATAAGCAATCAAGCCAAAAAATACTAATAGCGAATCCCAGGTTATCCCTACGAGCACTATAAACCCTACCAATTTCCATTCAGATTTACTTTGGAGCACGTAGCGATGATGGATTAACAGTGCAACCAAGCTATAGGCAACGGCCATTAAATTTCCGCCAAGGACACAAATTGCCCAGCCCAACTGGAACATCACCAAATTAAGGATTTTGAATTTCATTAGCACTCAGTCATTGAGAGAATGTCATCTCATCGACGCAACCGTGATTCAGTTACTTCGTTTCAAGCCGCTGACCTAGGTCGCCAATCAGGCTTGGCAAACAAAATTTGCGATGTCCCAATGACGCGCTCTTCAAATGCGCCCTGGCAATAGCACAGGTAATATTCCCACATGCGGATAAAGACATCGTCGAAACCTAAAGCCTTAACCTCGTCCAACTTCGCTAAAAACCGCTGCCGCCAGACGGCCAGTGTTTTAGCATAGTCGAGCCCTATTTCTTCCATTCCAACCATTTGTAGATCGGTATGCTGTCTGACCGAAGACATCATTACTTCATGCCCAGGTAACGAGCCGCCAGGAAATATATACCGCTGAATGAAATCGACCGAACTTCGGGCGTACTGGTAGCGTTGGTCAGGAATGGTGATCGCTTGGATTAACATCAAACCATCTGGTTTTAATAATGTCGCGCAACAGTTGAAATACTGTTGATAAAATTCGTGCCCAACCGCTTCAATCATCTCAATTGAGACTAGTTTATCGAAACTGCCTTTAAGGTCTCGATAATCTTCAAAAATAACGTTAATTTGATCCTCTAGCCCAGCATCGGAAACGCGTTTTTTTGCTGTCTCATATTGCTCTTTCGATATCGTGGTAGTGGTTACTCGACATCCATAATGCTTGGCCGCATGCAGCGCCATACCACCCCAGCCAGTGCCAATTTCAAGTAAATGATCGGATGGTTGCAAGACTAACTTTTGGCAAATAACATCCAACTTATGAACGGCCGCTTCATCTAACCCCATTTCAACCTGATCGTGGGTGGTAGACGAAAACATTGCAGACGAGTACATCATCTCAGGATCAAGAAATAAGGCAAAAAAATCATTACTCAGGTCATAATGAGCCGATATGTTTTGTCTGGCCTTGTTTGACGTATTCCGATTGAGCCAGTGATAAGCCTTGTCGAACAATCGATGGGTTAATGGTTTTGAATCATCCATACCGTTCAGAAAATTAATATTAATTGACATCAGGCGTATCAAATCAACCAGATTGGGGGATGACCACTTACCCAGCATGTAAGCTTCCGCCGCACCGATAGAGCCACCAAACGCAATATCTCGATAGGCACTAGAATCATGAATGACTATTTTCGCACTAACAGTGCACGATTCAGTCTGTTGACCAAAACACTTGAGCCCACCGTCATCTTCGCTGATTTCATCTATCCCAGTTTTTTCTTTGAGATAAAGGGTACCGAGGGGAATTTTAGTTAACCGTTTTTCTAGCAACGTTTGCGCGAAGTTTTTCAATAAGCCACGACGACCGATGCCGGTTAATTTGGACTGTGTTAAATCTGTCATAAATTAATTCTTTAGGTTTTTGTGATTATTGTTTGATACATCATTCGGAAATTTTGGGTGATCATAAAAGGGGACTTTTTTGATGCCGAGCTTCAAGGCCTGCCAGTAAATTGCAGAAGCCACCTTTGCGGTCATCCATGGATGCTGCAACAAAATACCCGCAAGACTACGCGCATTAATTTCTCGCCTTTTTAAAGCCATGGTGGCATCCACTTGTGGCTCACCCTCGTAAAACGTCTCAAGATTGAGACTTAAAATCTTCGACGGATTGTTACTGGTCCAGTGGTACATCATGTTCATCGGATTAAAAGGCGACACATGCATTTCCTTTTGAAAACTTAAACGCTGAATGCGTAGGTTTGAATCACATTTCAGTACATAACTTTTGCGTTCTTTCCAGGGTGTGTTAGTTACTTCGGTGACAATGGTGGTTAAGTTTTCAGACTCATCAAAGCAATAGTAACTCGTGATTGGATTGATATTAAATCCAAAGTATTTAAGGTTGGTGAGCATACGAATCGCACCTTTGTGTGTCTCACCAGTCTCTTCAAAGATTCTATTTCGAATTGATTGATCTAACGATATTGTCGAATCACCCAAAAAATCTGATCGTTCGAACCTTGCTGGGCGCCACTTCCTTTTGGACCATAACGGAGACAGACTTAAAACAAGATCGACCTCACTTAAATCTAGGTACATCATGAATACCTGATAACTAAATTTATGCGCCACTGGACTGAAACGGCGATGTCTTAACCAACCCTTGTAAATCGCGCTATGCACTGACCACAGCCTCAGTTGACCCTTGTTTTTGTCTGGCCGTACGTAAGCCTGATAGTCGATTAATCAACGTTGCAACATGACGTCCACTGACCACACCGTCTTCATGAAAGCCATTTCCCAAATAAGCACCTGCAAACCAGGTATGGTTAGAACCATTAATGCTTTCAATTTTTTTAGCCGCCACTACTGAATCCAGAGAAAACACTGGATGACTGTAACTAAACTGCTTAATTATTTTTGACTCATCAATAGCTTGCGTTGCATTTAATGTTACACAAAAAGTAGTGTCTGATTGAATACCTTGCAGAATATTCATATTATAAGTAAGCACAGCTCTAGCCTGAAAGCGATCAAAAAGCCGATAATTCCAGCTCGACCAAGCAATACGATTGCGGGGTAATAAATTCTCGTCAGTATGCAGCACAACGTCATTTTGTTGATAGGGAATAGCCGACAATGACTGTTGCTCGGCCCGAGTGGCATCGCTTAACAAGGCTAGCGCTTGATCACTATGGCAAGCTAGCACCACCTGATCATAAACCATTACTTCATTATCAGCCATTACCAGTTCGACCGAATCACCTAAACGCCGAATGTGTTTTATATTACAATTAGTGAAGATTGAATCTTTAAAACTGCTCGTCAATGGGCCAAGGTAACTGCCGGACCCACCTTTAATCACACGCCACTGCGGGCGATTACTGACACTTAAAAGCCCGTGATTTTTAAAAAACTGGACAAAAAATAACAAAGGAAAATCCACCATTTTTTCAGTCGAAGCAGACCAGATGGCACAACCCATGGGTAGTATATATTGGTAGATAAACGCTTCGCCATAGTGATTAGCTTTTAGGTATTCATTCAGCGTAATAGTTTCAGAGATGTTGCCTTCATCTAGGTCTCGGATAGCCTCTCGATTAAACCTTAATATGTCCCTAATCATTTTATGAAAAGAGGGCCGGAAAATATTGAATCTTTGAGCGAACATTGTATTGAGATTGTTGCCACCATACTCAATACCGGTGTTTTCACAACGAACGCTAAAACTCATTTCCGTCGGCTTAGAATCAACGCACAATTCATCCATCAATTCAATAAAGTTAGGGTAGGTCCAGTCATTAAACACAATAAACCCGGTATCGATAGCAAACTGTTGGCCGTTATGTTCAATATCCACGGTTGCTGTATGACCACCAATCTTAGCAGTCGATTCAAAAACACTGACTTGATGATAACGATTTAAGTAATAGGCCGCCGTTAATCCAGAAATGCCTGCACCAATAACCGCAATCTTCATTGTTCATTATCCTGCTTGGTTGGTGCTGCTGGCGTGCTATTTAAATCTTTTCGAGACACCATTTTCTGCCAAACATTGGGCAAAAGTTTTGATATCAACAGCAATCCCTGCAAACGTTTAGGGAAATTATAAACCCGAGGCCTTGATGCGATGTTTTTGATAATTCGATTTGCCGCTTGATCAGAATCCATCAAAAAAGGCATATCAAAATTGTTTTTACGTGTTAAAGGCGTATCAACAAACCCCGGATTAACAACCGTGACGTCGATATTGTCTGCGGCAAGATCGTGTCGAAGGCAATCAAAAAAGTACTGTAGGGCGGCCTTTGATGCGCCGTATGCTTCCGACCTAGGAAACGGTGCATTGGTTACTAGTGACGCAATTGTTACAATATGTGGTCGAAGTGCATGGCTGTTGCGCAGAAGTGGTAATGCGACTTTCAAACAATTGATGGTTCCAAAGTAGTTAACTTCCATAACTCTGCGGACAGAAAGCCAATCCGGTTCTGGAAAATCAAGATATTCGCAGGACCCAGCGTTTAAAATAACCTGGTCTATGGCAGAAAATTTATCTTTTATTTTAGATTGTGCATCAGCTAGGCTGGATTCATCTTCTATGTCGCAAGGAATTGCGTCAATATTTGAATTGAGTAATTGCAGATCATGTAATGCTTTGCTGTCTCGAGCGCTGGCAATTACTTGATGTCCAAGATCGGCCAGCAATAAAACTAGGCTTCGTCCCAGTCCACTACTAGCTCCTGTTACCCATATAATTTGACTTTTAGTTTGGTTAGGGAATCGCATGTAATTAGTATTCAAGGCGAGATTTAAGCCAGCGAGTAATAACGCCTACAATCGGAAGTTTTTCGTACAACATTGCGCCCATGTCATAAAAATCTTCATGGTATTCAATTTTTTCATTAAAACAAACGTGAGTCACACCGCGAACATCAATAACGTCTTTTCCAAGGCGTGGGTGCTTAAAATGCATTACCCATTTAAGGTAGGCAGTGCTATCCGACGTGACTTGATCTAAGTATTCAAATCGGCATTCAATCAGACCTGCACTCATATTAGAAAAGTAGTCTTCAACAGCTACTAGACCATTTACTTCGTGCACCGGATCTTTAAAAAGGATATTGTCTGCATAGATCTTATCCAACTGGCTCCAGTCGGTTTTTGTTAAATCTTTGAAATTGTCTTTGAACCTGTCTAACACTGGGTTGGTCATGTGATTTATTGTTTCTTTAAACATTATTTAGTACCGTATACGGCCAGAGTTAGGTTCTGGATCATTTAGGTGATCCATACTTAAATTGGGCACGTATAGGAAGTATGGTTTGACATAAAATCTTCTTAAAATGAACTTCTAACAATGTAAAACTTATGGTGCAAAGCAAAACAGCTTTAGAAAAAATTACTCGGTTGAAAGACTGTATTGCTCGAATAGCTTCCCACCGAGATAAAGATGCATTTTCAACTTTATTTGATCATTATGCACCGTTGATAAGAGCCTATAGTTTAGCCAGAGAACCAGGCTCTAACTTAATAGCGGATGAACTGGCGCAAGAGGTGTTAATTCGAGTCTGGCTCAAAGCTGATAGCTATAACGCCCAATTATCAAATATTAATACTTGGATTTTCACTTTAGCTAGAAACTGTCGTATTGACTACTTTCGTCGCAACGGGCGTTATGTTAGCGACATTGACCCAACAGAGATGTTTAACAACATTGAAGATGAGGAGCCAGGACCTTTTCAATTAGCCCATCAAAATCGGCTGGAAGAAAATATTAAAAGCGGTTTAGCCAAGCTGCCGCGTGAGCAAGCTGAGATACTGACAAAAGTCTATCTCGAAGGAAAGAGCCACCAACAAACTAGCACAGAATTAAAACTTCCACTTGGAACGGTTAAGTCCCGAGTCCGATTGGCACTAGGAAAACTTAAAGTTTTGGTAACGAGATAAGCAATGAGTACGTTAAAAAACCATCCTAAACATGAACTATTGGTCGCTTATGCGGCTGGAAGTTTACCAATGAGCCAAGCCTTGTGCATTTCTATTCATCTAGAGCATTGTCCCGAATGCACTCAAAACATGTATCGGCTAAATCAATTGGGTAGTGAGCTGATGCAACAGCTACAACCTGCTCCAGCCTCACCTGATTTGAAAGTTAAACTGTTCAACCTCATTGATCAGGTTTCGATCAATGAGTCTTTAGTTGTAAAGGTTGTCCCTCAATTGAATATTGAAAATCAATCACTACCCCTGAATATTGAAAGTCAATCAATACCCCGCTGTCTGCGTCAATTCATAAAGACAAAATATGAAGACATTTCATGGAATAGGTTGTCGAGCGACATTCATAATTATGAATTGTGTAGAGATCAAAACAACGCCAAGGTCGAGCTATTACGCCTCAAACCAGGTGGCACGTCTGGAACACATAGCCACATGGGTGATGAGTATACGGTAATATTAGAAGGCAGCTTTTCGGATGAGTCTGGAATCTACCATCAAGGAGATTTTCTGGTGCGAGACAGCCGAGATCAACACACACCGGTTGCAACTATTGACAAAGAATGCATTTGTCTAGCCGTTACGGAAGCGCCTATTCAATTCACTGGTTTTTTTAGCCGACTACTGAATCCACTAATTCGTCGCAGTTATGCTTAATTGCAAAAGTTGTAGGAACTTATATCAGCGCTTTTTAGCTTTAACTGTTTTGAGGAATAATGTGTGAAGAATTCTTTGTTGCCTGTACGGCAAGGATTGTACGATCCACGTAACGAGCATGACGCATGTGGCGTCGGTTTTGTTGCTCATATAAAGGGCCAAAAAAGCCAATCTATTATAGACCAAGGTTTGCAGATTCTGGAAAATCTCACGCACCGAGGTGCCGTCGGCGCTGATCCATTGGAAGGGGATGGTGCAGGCATTTTAATTCAAATTCCCGACGCATTCTTGCGTCAGTCTTGTGCAACGTTAGGCATTGAGCTGCCCACGGTGGGTAACTATGGAGTCGGTATGTTGTTTCTGCCGCACACTTCAGCAGCGCAAGTGGCGTGCGAGCAATTGATTACCGAAATGATCGCGGCCGAAGGACAAATATTGCTCGGTTGGCGTGATGTGCCGGTAGATAATGCTAGCCTCGGTGAAAGTGTGAAAGCAGCGGAGCCGCTAATACGCCAAGTGTTTATTGGACGCGGAGAAAATTGCTCCGACAGCGATAGTTTTGAGCGCAAACTGTTTGTAATTCGTAAAATAATTGAACACGCCGTGCGCAAATTGCCAAATACAGAGGGGTTTTATATTCCTTCTTTTTCTTCGAATACGCTAGTTTATAAGGGTATGCTGCTATCTAATCAGGTTGGCAAGTATTACCTCGATTTACAGGATGATCGAGTAGTTAGTGCTTTGGCACTGGTGCACCAGCGTTTTTCCACCAATACATTTCCGACTTGGGACCGAGCACACCCCTACCGAATGATTGCACACAACGGTGAAATTAATACCCTGCGCGGTAACGTTAACTGGATGGCGGCACGGCATGCTGCGATGTCGTCCAAATTACTGGGTGCAGATCTTGAAAAATTGTGGCCGCTAATTGCAGAGGATCAGTCTGACTCTGCCTGTTTTGATAACGCACTGGAATTGCTGGTAGCTGGGGGATATTCCCTGCCTCACGCGATGATGTTGCTTATTCCTGAAGCTTGGGCAGGCAATCCGCTGATGGATGAGGAACGACGCGCATTTTATGAATACCATGCTGCTTTGATTGAGCCCTGGGATGGTCCCGCTGCAGTGGCCTTCACCGATGGTCATACAATAGGAGCAACGCTGGATCGCAACGGTTTACGTCCAGCTCGTTATCTCATTACTGATGACGACTTGGTATTAATGGCGTCTGAAATGGGCGTGTTAGATATTCCGCAAGATAAAATCATCAAAAAATGGCGTTTACAGCCAGGCAAAATGTTCCTAATAGATCTGAAAGCAGGCCGTATTGTTGATGATGCGGAACTGAAAAAACAACTGGCAACCGACAAACCTTATCGTCGATGGATAGAAGAGTCACGTTACTTTTTGGCCGACTTACCGAACGTAGACATTGAAGTCAAATTAAACGCGACACTGCTTGATACGCAACAAGCATTCGGCTACACACAGGAGGACGTCAAATTCATACTTACGCCCATGGCATCTGCCGGGGAGGAAGCTACTGGGTCGATGGGCAACGATGCTGCGCTACCGGTACTGTCAGATAAAAACAAACCGCTGTACAACTATTTTAAACAGCAGTTTGCGCAGGTAACTAATCCGCCGATAGATCCCATCCGCGAAGAAATCGTAATGTCTCTGACTTCGTTCATTGGCCCCAAGCCCAATTTGCTCGGGATAGACGAGACACAGCCACCTCTGCGTTTGGAAGTGCAACAGCCTGTGCTGTCTAATGATGAAATGGCCAAACTACGCAACATCGACGCTTTAACTGGAAAACGTTTCAAATCATTGGTGCTCGACATCACCTATCCTACATCTCAAGGTGCCGCTGGTTGCGAAGTCGCCATCAAGGCGCTATCCCTTGCTGCCAATGAAGCAGTATCAGAAGGTTACAACGTATTAATTCTATCCGACCGTGCTGTAGCTAAAGAACGTGCGGCCATTCCAGCTCTACTGGCCTGTGCTGGTGTACACCATCATTTAGTGCGCGAAGGTTTACGTACTAACACAGGCTTAGTAGTCGATACCGGATCAGCTCGTGAAGTGCATCACTTCGCACTACTCGCGGGCTATGGCGCCGAAGCAGTTTGCCCGTGGCTAGCATTTGAGACCATTGCTGACATGACAGATTATTTGCCTCCAGGACTAACCACAATAGAGGCCAGCAAACGTTTCACTAAAGCAATTAACAAGGGGCTACTCAAAGTAATGTCCAAGATGGGTATATCTACTTATCAATCTTATTGCGGCGCGCAAATTTTTGAGGCCATCGGACTCAACACCAGCTTCCTGAACAGTTTTTTCACAGGCACTGCTACCCAAATTGAAGGCATTGGTTTGCAGGAAGTGGCGGAAGAAGCGATGCGCACTCACAAGTCTGCATTTAGCAGCGACCCTGTATTACTTAATACGTTGGATGCGGGCGGAGAATATGCATTTCGGGTACGAGGCGAAGAGCACATGTGGACCCCGGATGTTATTTCCAAATTGCAGCATGCAACTCGTACTAACAACAATCAGACTTTCAAGGAATATGCCAAACTGATCAATGATCAAAGTAGACATCATAAAACGCTACGTGGCTTGTTTGAATTCAAATCAGATGTTTCGGCCGTGCCCCTAGAGGAGGTCGAGCCCGCTTTGGAAATAGTCAAACGCTTTGTTACCGGCGCAATGTCGCTGGGATCCATTTCTACTGAGGCACATACTACCCTGGCAATTGCCATGAACCGTATCGGCGGCAAGTCCAACACGGGCGAAGGAGGCGAAGACCCGGCACGTTTCAAAACAGTGAAAGCCGGTGATAAGCTTTCTTCCATTATTGGTAAGGGGCGCATTGAATCCGATCAGGAGCTGCAGCTGGGTGATTCGTTGCGATCCAAAATAAAACAAGTCGCATCTGGTCGGTTTGGCGTGACCGCAGAATATTTGAATAGTGCCGATCAAATTCAAATCAAAATGGCACAGGGTGCTAAACCAGGCGAAGGCGGACAGTTACCTGGTCATAAAGTGTCAGAGTACATTGCCCAGTTACGTTTTTCAGTACCAGGCGTTGGCTTAATTTCACCACCACCACATCACGATATTTATTCAATAGAAGATCTGGCACAGCTCATTCATGATTTGAAAAACGCTAACCCAAACGCTTCTATTTCGGTAAAACTGGTATCCGAAATCGGTGTCGGTACAGTCGCGACAGGTGTTGCCAAAGCTAAAGCTGATCACATTACTATTGCCGGTCATGATGGCGGCTCTGGCGCATCACCATTGTCATCCATCAAGCATGCGGGCACGCCTTGGGAACTCGGCCTGGCAGAGACTCAGCAGACATTAGTATTGAACCGATTACGTGGCCGTACCGTGTTGCAAGTTGACGGCCAGTTAAAAACAGGGCGGGATGTATTTATAGCCGCGCTCCTAGGGGCTGATGAGTTTGGTTTTGCCACAGCGCCGCTGGTGGTGGAAGGCTGTATCATGATGCGTAAGTGTCATCTTAATACCTGCCCTGTCGGCATAGCAACTCAGGATCCAGCACTGCGTAAAAAATTTACAGGTCAGCCTGAGCACGTGGTGAATTATTTTTTCTTCATCGCTCAAGAAGTGCGTGAATACATGGCGCAAATCGGTATACGAAAATTTTCTGACTTAATCGGGCGCAGTGATTTGCTAAACGTGAAGGCTGGGCTCACGCACTGGAAAGCTCAAGGTCTAGATTTCGCGCGTATTTTTTATCAACCGGATATGCCTGCTAGTGTGGCGCGAAGCAATAAAGAGTCGCAGGATCATGGGCTGGACATGGCTTTGGATCTGCAACTCATAGCTCAGGCTAGCCAAACCCTGAAAACTAAACAGCCAGTGGTAATTAGCAGTACCATAACTAACGTCAATCGTAGTGTAGGAACCATGCTGTCTTCTGAGGTGGCCAAACGTTACGGCAACATAGGTCTACCACATGACACAATTACGGTTAAATTGAGCGGTACCGCAGGTCAAAGTTTTGGTGCATTTCTGGCACATGGCATTACCTTGGAGTTATCCGGCGAGGGTAACGATTATGTCGGCAAAGGTCTGTGCGGTGGACGTATCGTGGTAACAAAACCTGAGGCATGCAACATCATCGCATCTGACAACATCATCGTCGGTAATACCTTGATGTATGGCGCAACCAGTGGTGAATGTTATATCAATGGCGTGGCGGGCGAACGTTTTGCGGTGCGCAATTCGGGCGCAACAGCGGTAGTAGAGGGTTTGGGAGATCATGGTTGCGAATATATGACCGGCGGAATGGTCATCGTGCTGGGCCAGACTGGACGCAATTTTGCGGCTGGCATGTCGGGTGGTGTTGCCTACGTACTAGATCAAGACGGAGGCTTCGAACAACGCTGTAATCTGTCCATGGTGCAGCTCGAACCGATACCAGAAGAAGTCGCTGCAAGCCAATCAGGCGAAGTGGAAACACATGGCCGAGTGCATTTCAATCACCTTGGTCAAGCCGATGAGCTCGTACTTCACGACTTAGTCGAGAAACATCTGCGCTATACCGGCAGTCAACGCGCCAAAGAAGTATTGGATAACTGGGCTGATTATCTGCCACAGTTTGTCAAGGTCGTACCGACCGAATACCGTCGTGCGTTGCAGGAAATTGCCGCACAGCAAGAAAAACAACATAGAGATTATGCGAATGGGTAAACCAACCGGTTTCATAGAATTTCGCCGTGTAAACGAAATCAGTTTGCCCGTTGCCGAACGCCTGAAGAACTACAAAGAATTTATTCCACGATTAACTGACGAGCAATCAGCTGGGGAGGGCGCACGTTGTATGGACTGCGGCATTCCGTTTTGCACCACGAGCTGTCCGGTCAACAACATCATCCCTGACTGGAATGATCTGGTGTATCGAAACAACTGGGAGCAAGCTCTGGGCGTGTTGCACTCCACCAATAATTTTCCAGAATTCACTGGCCGCATTTGCCCTGCGCCATGTGAAGCCGCCTGCACACTCAACATTAATGATGACGCGGTGGGTATCAAGTCCATCGAACACGCTATAATAGACAAAGGCTGGGAACAAGGGTGGGTTAAACCACTTCCTCCAACTAAAAAAACAGGCAAAAAAGTTGCAGTAGTGGGTTCGGGTCCTGCAGGGCTTGCGTGTGCACAGCAATTAGCGCGCGCTGGTCATGACGTAGTAGTTTTCGAAAAAAATGATCGTATCGGCGGTTTGTTGCGTTACGGTATCCCTGATTTCAAAATGGAAAAGTCGCACATAGACCGCCGCACTGAACAAATGCGTGCAGAAGGCGTAGAGTTTCGCGTCAATCAATATATTGGAGTGGATATACCGGCCCAAAAGATAAAAGATGATTTTGATGCTGTCGTGTTAACTGGTGGCGCCGAACAACCACGCGATTTGCCCGTACCGGGGCGTGAGCTGGCAGGCGTATATTTTGCAATGGGGTTTCTACCCCAACAGAATAAGGTCAACGCGGGCGACAAAATACCAGATCAAATAAAAGCAAGCGGCAAACACGTAGTGGTAATCGGTGGTGGTGATACAGGCTCTGATTGTGTGGGCACTTCCAACCGTCATGGCGCTGTCTCAGTGACGCAATTTGAAGTCATGCCGCGCGCACCGGACCAAGAGGATAAACCGTTAGTCTGGCCTCATTGGCCAATGAAACTTCGTACCTCCAGCTCTCACGAAGAAGGCTGTGAGCGCGATTGGTCAGTGGCCACCAAAGCCTTCATTGGCGATGAAGGCAAAGTCAGCAAACTTCTTGCCGTTCGAGTTGAATGGAAAGATGGCAAGATGCAAGAAGTTCCGGGAACCGAATTCGAAATGAAAGCGGACCTAGTGTTATTGGCCATGGGCTTTGTCAGCCCAGCGCAAAAAGTGCTAGATGCCTTTGGTGTGGAAAAAGATGGTCGAGGCAATGCCAAGGCTACGACTGACGATGAGGGCTGCTACAAGACCTCAGTGGACAAAGTATTTACTGCTGGGGACATGCGTCGTGGTCAATCGCTAGTGGTGTGGGCCATACGTGAAGGGCGTCAATCAGCGCACGCAGTCGATGAATTTTTAATGGGTAGTTCTGTGCTTCCCCGTTAACCTGTAGGGAAAATTAGAGATAGAATTTAATGGTTCAAAGGTCGCCTATTTTCTTTCATGATTGCGGTGCATCTAACAAAGCACTTCTTTGAATTTGCCACAGTGGCACGGTGACCTTTACTATTGGTACCTTAAGTTATTTACCCTTGGAAGCTCCGTGCTAAAACTTTCAAATCTCACTCGTGCACTCAGTTATTTGAGTGCTGCTTCTTCGCTTAAAAGTTTATGTATTGTTAAACTCGCGAAGAGAAGAATGGCAAAGGCAAAAAAGGATCATTCTTGATTTTCAACACACCCTACCGATTCAATGGATTACTTAAAGTGATTAGCACTTATGGACATTTAAAAGCCTGTAACAATATGTTTTTCTCTTGTCCCTGCAACATCACACGATTGTTAACAGCGACGCGATAGTGGACTACCGACCTCAGATAGACCAAATGCCCGTTCGTGTTCAAGTGAAGCCTGGCGATGTTAAGAGTGGACTGCCGGCCAGTCCTCCGACGACGTCCGAATTACTTGACGATTTGATGCTGGATTTGAAAAACATCATTGTGCAGGGGCTAACTCAAGTTCAGCATCCAACGCATTTTGGCTGGTTCCCCTCAAGTTCATCGTTAACATCAGTGCTAGGCGATATCACTAGCTCAGGATTTAGCAGACATTAATGCCTGTGACTTTACAAACTATAAGCATTCGTCATCAACGGCTTGAAATAGAGGGCGACGCGCAGAATACACACTCCTTGGCCTGGGTCGATGCCATCAACCAGTCGGGCGATACATTTATGTTAGCTTCGCAGCTCAAAGGTTGTTGGATGGTTCGAGTGTCAATTGGTGCCGAATCAACCGAGCAAGAGCATGTTCAAGAACTAAGGGCGCTCATACAAAAAACCGCTTCTAACATTCTTCGCGCACACTAAGTCACTCGAAAGATCGCCTTATGAGCGCTAGAAGCAGCAATTTGATAAGACATTACAAACGAAAACCGATACATTACGTTCTTTAAAAATCAACCATTTAACCCCCAATGATTAGTAGTAACTTATGGCTAAAATAACCTGGAAAACAGAAGACGGAAACGAAATCAGTGCAGACGTCAAAGACGGCTTAAATTTGATGGAAGCAGCCATTGAAAATGATGTCCCCGACGTTGATGGCGACTGCGGTGGTTGCCTGTCTTGTGCCACCTGTCATGTTTTTGTTGATGACGCCTGGCTTGGAAAAACAGGTAAAGTCGACGATGTTGAAGACACCATGTTAGAAATGACGGATGTAGAACGTCGCGACAATAGCCGCTTAAGCTGTCAACTGGTTGCATCACCAGAGCTAGATGGTTTAGTGCTTCACGTACCTGCACCCTAGCGGTCTGCCAGACCTAGAAGTTTTTCTTAACGGGTGCTTTATTGACGTCGCTTAAAGCACCTTAGTCCAGGACATCCGTAGTTGCGGCCATATTTTTTAGAGTCATTAACATGCAAAAGCCAATTGTTATTGTTGGAGCCGGACAGGCTGCCGCTTCTTTTGTTTCTCGCCATAAGGCTCTGGCCAAAAAAGGCATTGGAAATAACGAACCGCTGGTTCTAATCGGTGAAGAGCCAGTGCCGCCTTACCAGCGCCCACCTCTATCCAAAGCTTATATGTCGGGTGACCTGGAGCGCAATCGCCTGTTTATTCGGCCTGCACAATGGTACTCGGAACAGAGCATTACGACCCATTACAATACGCATGTTGACTCAATTGACCCTCAGCTAAAACAACTTAAGACGTCACAAGGTCAAACCATCGATTATGGCAAACTGATACTGTGTACCGGTTCTAGCCCACTGTCGTTACCGGCGAGTATTGGTGGTGAGCTGGCAGGCGTCTTTACGTTGCGTAATATTGCTGATGTCGAGGCCATGGGGCCTGAATTAATGTCGGGCCGTAAGCTACTAATCGTCGGCGGTGGTTACATTGGTTTAGAGGCAGCGGCCGTGGCACGCAAGTTTGGGCTTGAAGTCACCGTTATTGAAATGGCGGAGCGTATTTTACAACGAGTCGCAGCACCTCAAACTTCAGACTTCTTCCGAACGCTTCACCAGCAGCACGATGTCGATGTACGTGAATCGACCCAGTTACTACGATTAACAGAACAAAATGGTCACGTAAATGGCGCAGAATTAGCCAATGGTGAACGATTAGAGGCAGACCTTGTACTGGTTGGTATTGGTGGACGACCCAATATCGAACTAGCCGAACAGGCTGGCCTTGATTGCGAGAATGGCATTGCGGTTAATCAAACCTGCCAAACCTCAAACCCCAATATATTTTCTGCGGGCGACTGTGCCAGCTTTATTCGAAACGGCCGACGTACCCGACTCGAATCGGTTCAAAATGCTGCCGACCAAGGTGATTTAGTTGCCCGCGTTATTGCTGGCGAAGCTGTCAGCTACGATCCATTGCCTTGGTTTTGGTCTGATCAATACGATTGCAAATTACAAATTGCTGGCTTGAATACAGGTTACACCCAAACAGTGGTTCGACCAGGATCAAAACCGGGTGGCCAATCAGTTTGGTACTATGCCGAGGATAAGTTACTCGCAGTTGACGCCATGAATGACACCATGTCTTATGCCCAAGGCCGTAAAATGATTGGCGCTGGATTGCACCCAACCCCGGCTCAAATTGCCGATCCAGCGGTTGATTTAAAGTTGCTGTCGAAAAGCAGCCTATCGTGTTAACAACATCGTCATGATAAGCCACAATCGCCATCAGGCGAGACTAATTTGCCAATGGGTTACCGAACCAAGGATAAGACAACAACTGACAGATTGCCGGAAGGCGCTACGCTTTTCCGGCCAACACTAGTAGCTTATTTGATTAATAATATAAATCGTTCTGCCACTCGGTACTTCCACAGTCACCTCATCGCCCAGCATTTTTTTCATCAATGCCTTTGCCAACGGTGAATCGACACTAATGTAATGCTCGCCATGATCAAGTTCATCAGGACCAACGATTCTATAGATCGAGATGTCATCGTCTTCATTTTCTAGCTCGATAGATGCACCAAAGAACACGCGTTCAGAGGTTCTAGGCTTTTCGCTCACAGCGATTAATTCAGGCAAACGTTTTTGTAGGTATCGAATGCGACGGTCGAGTTCACGCAATTCTTTTTTACGATAAATGTACTCAGCATTTTCTGAACGATCGCCTTCTGCTGCTGCCGCCGAAAGATGAACAACCACTTCGCGGCGTCTCGGCCACAGTGCCTTTTGTTCGGCTTCGAGAACCCGCATGCCTTCAATCGTAATATAGGGGGATTTCGGTGGTGCTGGGGGTCGGTAACGGATCATTGCAGACAGTACATAAAAAGAATAAGTTTATCCGCTAAAGCCCAATTCTTTAAATTAAAGTCGCATAATTTAAACTTGCTTTAACTATAAAAAAACCTGACGTCACCAACCCGCTAAGGATTAGTAACGTCAGTGTTAATCAACATCTTCTATTTTTAATTTCCTGTAATCTTTCGGCTGGTAAATCGCTTCTAAGCGCCTCGGCACTAGCTGATGCTCGAGAGATACCTAAATCACGTAATCTATCATCCGATAACAGTAACAATTGGGCACGCTCTTTTGATACTTCAGTTTTCAGTTGCTGAACTCGAAACCATTGTTGCAGCGATTGGAAAACACCCTGCTGAATGTCATCGAAGTTTTGGCCAATGGTTGGAGTGCATTTTTTAGAGAATGTAGTCATAATAACTCCTATCAATTTGTGTGATTAGTTAAAGGATTACTTAACGAAAATTGACTATAGACGAATCAAGGTATATAAGTAAAACGAATATTATTGATCACTAGTTTCACAAATATTGATACCTGCTCTAAATTTAAAATCAACTGACAAATTAGGTATAGCTGAACTTTATGAACAACAACCGCCTCCGTAATTTCGATATGGGAACCCTTCGTAGTTTTGTCACAATTATCGAGTCTGGCAGCATGACGCGTGCCGCTTCTCGCCTTTTCATGACCCAATCAGCCATTAGCATGCAAATCAAAAGGCTCGAAACTACTCTGGGGTTAAGCGTTTTTGATCGTTCTGCACAAGGCATGACAACAACGATAGAAGGTGAACAGTTACTGCATTTTGCACGCCAAATGTTGGCGGTTAATGACGAAGGCATGAGTCGACTGACATCCCCCGACTATGAAGGACAAATCAGGCTAGCGGCACCTTCCGACGTAATATACCCACACATACCGAGTATTTTAAAAGAATTTAACCGTGACTATCCTCGAGTGCAGATCAAATTTTCGTCAGGTTCTACTTCGACACTATCGGATCAATTTGATCAAGGGCTACAGGATGTCGTGCTCACCACAGAAAAAAAACCACGTCCAGGCGGTCAGATAATCAGCACTCAAGCACTCGTCTGGACAGGTGCAGAGCAAGGAAATGCCTGGAAAAAGCGCCCTCTGCCACTCGGCAATTCAAAGCACTGTGCCTTTCATTCGAGTATCACTAAGGTACTGGATGTCGCTGGAATCGACTGGATTGATATTGTCGCTTCGGCCGATGACTTTGCCATCGAAGCAATGATATCAGCCGATTTATGCATTAGCGCCGAGCTTGAATTTGCAAAACATTTAGACCGCGTGGCAGTCGATCATGGCGGACAATTGCCGGATCTCCCTGAGTTTTCCATTGTACTCTACTGTTCCGATAGACCCGATAATCATTTGGCGCTAGCGTTGGTTGAATATTTCTTGCGCGCTTATGCTTAGTTGCTTTTATCGCTTAATCAGACAACGCTAGCTTAACTGTGCAACGAAACTAGCAATGCGTTTAAGCGCTTCCTCCAACTCTGCTTTTGAGGTGGCATAAGAAATCCTGAAGAAAGGTGACAAACCGAAGGCACTGCCCGGTACGACCGAAATATCAGCCTCTTCAAGCAACAATCGGCAAAAATCTCGATCGCTAACAATCGTCTCACCCGAAGGTGTTTTGCGATTAATAACCCCCTCACAACTGGCAAAAGTATAGAAGGCACCTTCGGGTAGAGGACAGTTAATGCCATCAATCGCATTCAACGCGTCAACTACCAGATTGCGTCGAGACTGAAAGCTGTCTTTCCTGTCGATCAGAATTTCTTGAGAGCCCGTTAACGCCTCAACTGCCGCGGCCTGACTGATCGAACTTGGACAGGAAGTCGCCTGACTTTGTATCACTGACATCGCTTGTATCAATTCTACCGGCCCTGCTGCGTAGCCGATTCGCCAACCCGTCATTGCATAAGCTTTGGACACACCGTTGACTGTAAGGGTCCGTGATCTCAGCTGTGGTTCAATTTGAGCCGCGGTAACAAACTCAAAATCATCATAGATTATATGTTCGTAGATATCATCACTCAGCAACCAAACCTGAGAGTGGCGCAATAGCACGTCCAGTATTGGTCGATATGCTTGCCTGTCATAAGCCGCACCCGTTGGATTACTGGGCGAATTGAACAACAACCATTTGGTTTTACGGGTAATCGCTGCCTCTAAATCCTTTGCCTGCAAACGAAACCCATTGTCAGCACTACAGGACACCAATACTGGTTTGCCACCACAGGTCGAAATAATGTCGGCATAGGAAGTCCAATAAGGCGTCGGAATAATGACTTCATCACCCGCCTGCAAGGTCGCCATAAAAGCATTAAACAAGACTTGTTTAGCGCCAGTCGACGCAATGATCTGGCTGATCTCAAATTTCAGGTCGTTATCACGTAAAAATTTTGCCTGTATTGCTTTTTTCAATTCTGGCGTTCCGGTCAGAGCGGTGTATTTACTCTCACCTCGTTTTATTGCCGCTATTGCCGCGTTCTTAATATTGTCTGGCGTATCAAAATCAGGCTCACCCGCACCCAACTCAATGATTGGGCGACCTTGTGCTTTGAGCACTTTGGCGCGCGCACCAATAACCAATATTTCGGACACACCGATATCACTAATACGTGGCGCAACTTGAAATACTGAGTCGCTTTGTGAATTTTGAGTCATGCAAAAATACCTTTTTAAGAAAAGACAGACTTGAAACTTAATTGTGCCTAAACTAAATCTGTCAATCTACCTTCAGTGCAAAAGATTTGATTGATGACACAATTAGATTCATCCTCTGTCCGACAGGAACCTGGACGTTAGAACCTGTTTTTTTGGTGAATATTTACATCGATGCGTTATACAAATGAACGGTAAAAAATAAACAATGAGTCAAGCAGAGCAATTCTCTATAACCTGCGCTTAACAATTTAAACAACACGCATCTAATTAGATTAGAATCCAATAAGCATCCACCGCCAGAGAAATAAAATGCAGAAGAATGTCGTCATTGCCGGATATGTCCGATCCCCTTTTCATTTTGCCAAAAAAGGCGATCTAGCCAGAGTGCGCCCTGATGAAATGGCCGCTCAGGTGGTACGTGGCCTGGTCGAGAAAACAGGCGTTAACACCGCTGATATCGAAGACTTGATCCTGGGATGTGCATTCCCCGAAGGAGAACAAGGTTTCAACATGGCCCGCATTGTCACCTTTTTGGCACAGCTACCGATCAACGTAGCGGGTACCACGGTCAATCGATTCTGTGGGTCTTCGATGCAATCCATTCACATGGCGGCTGGCGCGATTCAAATGAATGCAGGTGATGCATTTATCTGTGCCGGTGTCGAGTCGATGAGCCGAGTGCCGATGGGAGGCTATAATCCGATGCCACATCCTGGGCTAGCGGCTGATTACGGCCAGGCTTATATGTCGATGGGCGTCACCGCAGAAAACCTCGCAGACCAATACGATATATCCAGACAACGTCAGGAAGAGTTAACCGTCATCAGCCATCAACGTGCAAATGATGCCCGACAGAGCGGCCGACTGACGGATGAAATTATTCCAATCGTCAACGGCGATATCATCATCAGCAGTGATGGCTGTATTCGTGAAGGTACAACCGCCGCAGCACTAGCGGATTTGAAACCCGTATTTAGAGCCGATGGCTCGGTTACTGCGGCGACATCTTCACCCCTGACTGATGGTGCCTCAGCCACTCTGGTCACATCTGAAGCGTATGCAAAAGCCAACGGCCTGCCCATACTAGCCAGAATCAAGTCAATTGCCGTCGCTGGTTGTGCTCCAGAAATAATGGGCATAGGCCCAGTCAGCGCCATAATGAAAGCACTTAACCGAGCAGGATTATCATTAGCTGATATCGACATTATCGAGCTCAACGAAGCCTTTGCAGCGCAAGCATTATCCTGTGTTGATGAGCTGGCCCTTGGTGGACAAGAGATGGATATGGATAAAACCAACATCGATGGCGGTGCACTGGCGCTAGGCCATCCACTCGGTGCAACCGGTGCTCGTATAACCGGTAAAGCGGCCGCTTTATTAAAACGTGAGGGCAAGCAGTTTGCCTTGTCGGCACAGTGTATCGGTGGTGGCCAAGGTATTGCGACCCTACTCGAGGCAGTATAATGCCCATTCAAGAGACCGTTATCAAAAGAGTCGCCGTTATTGGTTCAGGCGTCATGGGTGCGCAAATCGCAGCGCACTTTGCCAACACCGGAGTACCTACTCTCCTACTTGATAGGGTTCCAAAAGGTGCGGATGATCGAAATGTTCTAGCCGCTGGTGCAATTGCAAAAATGCTCAAAGGCAGTCCAAAAGCATTTGTTAACAATGCCGCCGCCAAACACGTCACACCTGGTAACCTGGAAGATGACTTTGACCAGCTGAATGAGGTTGACTGGATTGTCGAAGCGATTATTGAAGACCCTGATATCAAAAGCGACCTGTATCAAAAAATTGATGCAGTGCGTAAAGACACAACTATCGTTAGCTCCAATACTTCGACGATTCCACTATCACGTTTAGTACAGGGCTTGTCAGACAGTTTTCGACAGCACTTTTTAGTCACGCATTTTTTTAATCCTCCACGCTATATGCGCTTGCTAGAGCTGGTCGTTGGCCCTGACACGAAACCAGAAGTTTTATCTGTAATTGAAAAATTTTCAGACCATCGTTTAGGTAAAGGCGTTGTTCATTGTCACGATAGGCCCGGTTTTGTCGCCAACCGCATTGGTATATTCTGGATGCAAAGTGGTTATGCCGCAGCGTTAGAATCTGATATTACAATTGAAGAAGCTGATGCCGTTATGTCCCGTCCCGTTGGCATTCCAAAAACTGGGATGTTTGGTTTATTCGACCTGATCGGGATCGACTTGCACCCCAAAATCGATGCTAGCATGGCTAGCCTACTGCCGGACGAAGACGCCTATCATAGTCAACGTTGCGACCTGTCGCTCATCAATCAATTAATTGAAACAGGCTATACCGGACGCAAGGGTAAAGGTGGCTTTTACAGACTCAACCGCGCTGATGGTGGCAAGGTAATGGAAGCTAAGAATCTCAAAACTGGTGACTATGCACCAGTCCAAAAAGTTGACCTCGACTGTTTAAAAGCAGCTAAAACGGCAGGCTTATCCGGTTTGCTAAACCACCCCGATCGAGGTGGCCAATTCGCCTGGAGAGTACTTTCAAATACCTTAGCTTATGCCGCATCTCTAGTGGGTGAAGTAGCCGATGATATTGTCGCCATCGATCGCGCCATGACCTTCGGCTATGCCTGGAACGCAGGCCCATTTGCACTGATCGATCAAATCGGTGTGGCAGACTTTGTCGCAAAGATGACGTCGGAGGGAAGAGCAGTTTCAGATTTCTTAAACTTGGCTGCAAAGGTTGGCAGTTTCTACCGTTCTCATGAAGGCAACCAGCAGTATCTCGATGTTAAAGGAGACTACCAAAATATTTCAAGAGAGGATGGTGTGCTGTTACTTGAGGATATTAAGCGCAAGTCAGACCCCATTATTTCAAATCAGTCAGCCAGCCTTTGGAATATTGGTGACGGTGTTACCTGTTTCGAAGTCCACACCAAAGTAAATGCACTAGATATGAACGTGATGGACTTAATTAACCATGCCATCGATGTTGTTTCGAAAGATTACAAAGCCATGGTGATCTATAACGAAGCCAGCAACTTTTCAGTTGGCGCAGATATCAATGCCTTTGTTGAATTAATCAAACAGAAAAACTGGCAAGAAGCTGAGAATATGGTTGCCAAAGGTCAATCAACCTTCCTCGCGATGAAACGCTCACCGTTCCCAGTCGTCGCAGCAACATCCGGCATGGCACTCGGTGGTGGCTGCGAAACCGTTCTCTACGCCAATGCAATACAGGCGCATGTCGAAAGCTATCTAGGCCTCGTCGAGGCAGGTGTCGGACTAATCCCAGGATGGGGTGGCTGCACCGCCATGCTAGAACGATATGCATCCAATAAAAAACTACCCAATGGCCCAATGCCAATTGTCACTGCCGCATTTGAAACCATTAGCACGGCCAAAGTATCGAGCTCCGCATTCGATGCGAAGGACACCGGATTCCTCCGTCCAGATGACGGCATCACCTTCAATCGTGACCGACTGCTAGCCGATGCCAAAACCAGAGCATTAGCACTGTCAGAAAACTATGAAGCGCCTGAAATAGCCGAAATCACCCTGCCCGGCCCAACCGGGCAAGTCATTCTCGCAACTGCAGTACGCGACTTCAAAGCACGAGGACTAGCCACCGAATATGATGTCGTAGTCTGCGATGCACTCGCCGATGTTCTCAGTGGTGGCCAAAACGCCGACGTAATGGCCCCTTTAAGTGAAGAAGACCTGCTTGCACTGGAACTTAAGAATTTTGTCGGGTTGATGAAAAGCCAGGGGACGTTGGATCGAATTCAGCACATGCTGAAGACAGGTAAGCCTTTGCGGAATTAATTTGATTGGTTACTAGGTTTTTGGACTATTTTCGGATCAAATAATGGCATGTTGCCATCTTTATCAATAATTCGCGTGTGAAATCATATCGTGGCCTTGTTTGCCCTGCCAGCAAGGTCGCTCTTTTCAATCTATATCAACTCGCCTTCTGGCATTTCCCTTCTTTAAATTCTAGGCCTTTTAGTGGAAGGCGCTTCGCTTTTCCATCCTACTGGTTACGGCACAGCAAAGCGGCAACCATAAGATGAGGTTGTAACAGTTGAGGCCTGAACTTCAATAAGCGGACTATGAATAAACTCCTGCCTTTACTATCATTATGTAATTAGCGTGGTTCCAAGTGATCTTCGATTGATCGTTTGATTTAATCTTTAAAGAAATTTCATTGTTAGCCGTTAGAAAGCATAAGTTTAAATAAGCTTTTTTTTAGACGAGAAGGGCACTCAGGTGACCTCCTGTTATTTACATACTTTTTTCGGATAAAATAGTGATACCAAAAGCCTACCTACATTTAATTGGATGCCTCGCTATTTTAGTGATAACCCATCCAGTTTATGGCGCATTTCGTAATAACAACCACGTTTATCAATTAGCTGAATTAAGTGTTATCAAGGCTGAATTGTTAGCGAAACAGACTAACGCTTCGATAGCTGAGGTCGATATACCCGTATTTCAAAATCAATTGCCGATTCATCTCTATGCAAAAGCGATTGATGTTCACAATCAATTGCGGCAGTTACAGCGCCAATATGGCATCAACCAAATGCCGGAGCAATCCTTACCCGATAAACCGGTGAGGACAGCCAATGTCTATGAGTTGTTAGAGCGGGTCAGTGCTGGACTAGATACGCTACTCAAACATAAAGGGTTGGGGTTGCCACCTGAACCTGAGCCAAAGCGGGGTAAATCAACTGAAGATAATTATACAGAGCTTTGGTATCTAACCCGCATTCTGTCGGCTATGGTCCCGCCACCCGATACCAAATCGATTCAAACGCAATTGAATATTGTCAAGTCATCGCTCGCCAGCATTGCAAGTAAACAATCGCTGAGAAAAGCGGACGTGTTGACAGTAGCGAAAATAGCAAGAGAACCAAGAGCGATTATGCTGGTAGCCTACCAAAATATGCATTTACTAGGCCGCTTGCAACGGCGGCTGGAACTTGAACCGATTCATCCTGGCACACTCGGAACTGGTGACCTGAGGTTAAGTGACATTTACGATATAACCCGTTACACCATAGCCGACTTGCACCGAACTCGGATCACGCTGGGGTTGTCAAGGCTCGAAGCGGATGGCGTGGTTACCACGGAAACCAGCATCAATGACCTCTACCAGAGTTTGAGAGAAATTCACGATCAGCTCATCGCGATGACGGGGAGTCAACGTTTATGATGAAATTTAGTAACCTGCCACTACTTTACAAAATTGGTATATTGCCAGCTAGCCTGATATTAGTTCTGGTTGTTCTCAGTGTTTTGTCATGGACATCACTTGATACTATCAGACAGGCAACCAGCGTTCAGGTCGAAGAAGTCGAGCCAGTGGCACGGCTCACCAGTCAGTTTTCGGTCAACTTACAAAGTCGACTGAACTTGATAGAGCGCTTTCTATTAACACAGAATGATACATTTCTTGAACAATATAAAACACTGTCTCAACAGGCCGATCTTGTTTTTAAGGACGATAATTTTAGTAACATTGAAGGAGCCACATTGATCCAACAAGACAGTCAATCTATTGACCTAACTTTCCTTTCGACACTGGCACCTTCACTATCTGACTTGCAAGCCAATCTACGTCAAATTCATCAACAAGTATTGCCTGAAATGATCGATAAATCAGTTCAAATCAGAGCAACGCTCAACCTTGAAACTGCTGGCGTTTTACCCAGCTACACCATATTTTTGAACAATCATTTACAAGCCTCGTTTATCGCGCTGAATGCCTATGCCAAAAATATTGAGCACGCGGACAGAGATTTATTTTTAATGGAATTATATGGTGCCGAAAATGCGATTGAAGATTTGAGTGACCAGTTACGTAAAGATTTGCATAAAGTCAAAATAAAAGAGATATCAACGTTGCTCTCATTATATCGAGTAGCCGCACGTAAGGTATTCGATACCACACGGTTATTACAAGCGACGCGCATGGAATCACTATCACCAACTTCGAGCCGATTGCTGAGTAATATTCAAAGTGAACAAATTAGGGTATTTGAATCGCTACGTCGTAGTAGTGAGTCTATCGATTCAGGTTTAACTGTCGCAGCAGAGCGCATGGTGATTGCAATGATAATTGCAGTCTTCATTGCCATAGCCCTTACGGTTGTACTCGCCCATGCAATCATCAAACCGTTACAGGCCGTTGTTGAGACAATGGAGGATATTGCACAGGGTGGTGGCGATTTAACACGACGGTTAAATTATACCGGCACTGATGAATTAGGTAGATTGGCGCAGGCGTTCAACCAGTTTGTCACGTTGATTCGAGATATTTGTTGTAGCATTAATGACGCAGCGCAACAAATGAACGACGCTTCATATCATCTCAAGCAAGTGGCAACGGCAGGCGAACAATCCATAGAAGCACAACGGATTGAATTCAAGGCCGTATCAGCCGCAACAGTTGCACTCTCAGAGAGCTTTCATCGTGTTAGCGAAACTACCGATAGCCTGACCAGTAATGCCACTCAAGTTGAAAAAGGGTCGATTGATGGACAGCAACAATTAGGTGAAACCACTCAAAAGTTGCGTAATCTTGCTGGTCAAGTCGAGGACTCAGCCAACAGCATGGAGCAATTGGCTCAGGACAGTCGCAAGGTATCCGACGTACTGTCCGTAATAACGGGTATTTCACAGCAAACCAACTTATTGGCATTGAATGCAGCAATAGAAGCCGCAAGAGCAGGAGAACACGGTCGAGGGTTCGCAGTGGTTGCAGACGAGGTTCGTCTATTGGCAACTCAGACTCAAGGTTCAACTGACGAAATTCGCACCATTATGGATAGCTTGCGCGATGGTGCGACAACGACCGAATCAAAGATGGCGGAAGGTAACAAAATGTCGCAGCAATCATTGGCAGAATTAGAAGCCGTTGAGCTGGCCTTTAAAAGCATGCATGAAGCCATTGCACAGGCATCGAGCCTAATTATCAGCGTCAAACAGGCCTCCGGTTTTCAGGGAGAAACAACCAACAAAATTGCTAGCCGAATCAATCACCTCGACACTTTGTTACACGATAGCAAGAATCAAATTAATGAGACCGCAAGCAACTCACAACAGGTCAGTGATCTAGCCCAGAAAATCACTCAGCAAGTAAGCCGCTTCAAAACTTGACCCTTAATCAATCAAGCTTTGGCATGATGCCCCATAGAACAGAATTAAAAGTTAAACCTGGCACGGCGTTTCAATTTCATTGCCAATTATTAATAGAGGATGCAATGTCTTCCTGATGAGAGCACAACGGAGAAATTTACCACATTCCCAAATATAAGGATAAAGTGGTAGACCTTGCTGAGTCGGCAGAGCATCGACAAGTACTGGCTAAGCGCTACCAATGTATGCTTAATTTAGTTGTACCAGACGCTAGAAAAGCCGTGCATTGGCAGACCATTCTGAAACTATAAAAAGACTCGACGGTGTTAGAGCTATTCTAAATTCGGGAACGCGCATTTAGGCAATTAGGCGAGATAAAGATTTATAGAACAGCCTATTTAATGGTGCCTATTAATATCACTCAACAACAAGTGAAACTCAGTTTAAATTGGTAAATAATCAGTCGACTGAGTCATCGTGTTAATTAACGTAAAATTTACTCACAATCATTAATGCTCCTAGCCTTTAATGATCGGCGTTCGCGGAACGTTAGTAATTATCTCAGGCGCACCTTCGGTAATAATAGATTGTTCGGCCACCGCCATCGACAGTCCCGTTTCGCGATCATTCAGTATCATGTGAGTAAAAAATGACATGTTTTTTTCGAGCACAACTGGGTTTCCTTTGTATATCATAGGTTGCTCCATCCATGTTGGCGGCCAAGCCGCGCCCATGGTATACCCGCAAACAGTCAGTATTGAGTCTTTCTCTCCATTGTCTTCAAGCGTTGCTTGATAGCTGTCGTAAATTTCACCAATAGTGGTCCCTGGGTGAAGAATTGATTGCACTGCATCTAGGGCAACGACACTCGTTTCATGCATTTTTAAATGACGCTGGCTAATCTCTGGACCTGTCAAAACAACACACATACTTGCCGCATGATAGTGACGATAGGCAACGCCAAGTTCAAGCGTTACCTGGTCATTTTCACCAACGTATTTTCGCTTGGTTGTGTATCGCAAGTTTAGTGCTGACTTACCGCTACCAATGGGGGGAATATGGGCGGGTAAATCACCACCTAGACGAAAAAGCGTGTCATAAAATGTGGCATATATGTCGCCTTCATAGGCTCCAGCAAAGGTTGCTTCAAGCGTCTTATCGAGTGCTACATCCAAAATTTCACCCGCTTTACGAAGGTAAACCAGCTCTTGCGGGCTCTTCACCAAACGTAGCTCTCTTATAAAATCAGGCGCTATGATTAATTCACACCAACCATCATGTGCTTCCTTTATTTCTAAAAAAAGTATGGGTGTTAAACCCATGGTGTCAACTTGGATACCAATTCTCTTACCCTGCATCCCCAGCGCATTCAGCATTTCTTTTATTTGCTCAGATCGAGACACTTTGCTGGAATCTGGTGCCGTTCTCACATCAACACAAATAGATGAATAAAAGGCGTTGCCAAGATCAGCCGGACGCGCAAGATGCGTCAATTTGCCCTCGGTTCCAATAAACATACAGCTGAAAATCGAAAAACCATCAGAATCGAATCCGCTAAGCCAATACATATCTTCAATCTTGAAAACCAACAGACCATCTAGGCCTTTAACATCCATGCTGGAACGGACCTGTCCCTGACGTTGGGAAAATTCTTCTCTACTGAAATGGATGTTTATGTCGGTCATAAAGATTTCACTTGTCGTTTTCTATAGGTTACTGCAAGGGCTGCAGTAAAGTAGTTGCTACAACGGGACCCTTCTAAACCGTTGGATGAACAAACAGCATATTGGCATACATTGAAAAAGTAATTCAATTAGAAAATTTGTTCCTTAATGCCTGTATAGAAACACTTTGAAACCTAAATTCAAAATTCTACGATGTCTACTCGTAAGGGAGAATATAATTAACCACTCTGACACCTTCGCACAAAGTTTACCGGCACATTCACTGTGCTAATGATGCTCACTTGATTGCATGTGAAGGATTGCCGAGAATAATATTGGTTTCGTCAATCGGTCGATGTTCAAAACTTCTCCGTCGTCAATCACATGCTTTCCCCGGGCTTTTCAAAAGTCAGTTGCAGACGACTATCCATTTTAAGCGGTGCTCGACGACTCAATCGATTTCATTAATTTGGAGGCCCTACGAAAAAATAAAGCTGCCGTCATTACAAAGCGAATTTGCGCCATCCTATTTGATGGAGCACCCTGCCCTACTGGCTCAAAACTCTGGCCTGTTAAAGCCAGGAACAAGATATAACGTTTGACGAATTCATCCGACAGATTGACTTCTCTGGTTAACAAAAAGTCGTGTGATCAACGATCTGTTGTCGCTTTAAAGGCGACCCAAAAAACTAAAGCCTGTTGGCCAGTTCTTCAGCTTCACCCATTGCTATCTCAACACTTCGGGGGCTGACGCAATCGCCAATATAATGAACTTTTTCTGGTAGTGTGCAGGATAACGCCGTGACACTAGTATTTGCTCGGCACCCATGCCAAGTAACAATTAAATCAATCCCTTCACGGTAATTGACTCGATCATCATAAACGTTACGACAAGCAACTCGATTGCCTTGCGCACTAACAACAATCTGGGTAGCGCTAAAGTGGCATCCTTTTTCACCGAGTCGCATTAACCAAGCGGTTCTATTGGTAGGGTCAATGTCAGCGCCAACAGCAATATCACTGGAAATGATTTCAACATCGATGCCTTTAGAGAGCAACAGTTCAGCTGCCGCCAGACCCGCTTGCCCACGACCTTCGTTAATAACTAACGCTTTGGTTGCCTGAACTACGCCACCTCGCAGAAGGTCATGAGGCGTGACTGTTTGTATTGGATGCTCACCCAGACCGAGTTGATTAAAATCATTCGAGCCTGTGGCAATCACAATCTCATCTGCTTTCAAACTATCGAGGTCGGCTTTTTCAATCGCCTGATTCAGATGGATTTTAACACCCAGTCGATCTAGTTCACTGATCCGCCAACGAATGATATTGCCAAGTTCTCCCATTGATGGTGCTGCGGCCCATAGCGCTAACTGTCCACCGACTCTTTTATTTTTTTCGAAAACCTCAACCGAATGCCCACGTTCAGCGGCTATACGAGCCACCTCTAGCCCCGCTGGGCCACCACCAATAACGACAATTGATTTGGGTTGTGTCGCTGATTGCAATTTAACCCCCGGCTTAGACACCATCGTGTTGTGCATACAGTTGATTGGTTTACCAACATAGCGATTAGCAATACAGGCATTGGCACCTACGCAAGGTCGAATTTGTTTGATGTCATTTCGTTTAATTTTGGCAACCAACTCAGGATCACAAATGTTGGCACGGGTCATGCCAACCATATCCGCCTGTTTGTCAGCAATAATTTTTTCAGCATGAAACGGGTCAGTGACACGGCCAACGGCAAACACCGGAATATTAACCTGCCTCCGAATGGCCTCGGCCAGCGGAACAAAGATGCCGTGCTTGGCGGGTGTCGGCGCCCAGTGCTTCGCTCTGCCGGTGTGAGTTACATTAGTGTGTGCGATGATATTAAGATAATCAATCAATCCAGTTTCAGCAATGACACGAGTGACGATTTTCATATCGTCCAGCGTCAGTCCACCCGGTTCAAATTCGTCACCTGGAAGGCGCAAACCAAGCACCCGATCAGGACCCAACGCAGCTCGTACCACTTGTAATAGCTCGAGTATGAAACGCATTCGATTGTTCAGTGATCCACCGTATTGATCATCACGAAAATTAGTTAATGGTGACAAAAATGCCTGAGGCAAAAACCCAAAAGCACCCAAAATTTCGACACCATCCATATTACCGTCACCGGCTCGCTTAGCCGCAGCAGCAAATGCACCTTTGATCTCTTCGATTTCGTCGAGGCTCATCGCGTGTGAGATATTGCCTGTGGTTTCCGACCGAATCGCCGATGCAGACCAGCTTGCGAGATTGGGTTTATTAATGAGTACGGTACCGCCACTGTGCGCCAGCTGGGCCAAAATACACCCACCTTCCTCATGAACCGCGTCGCTCAGCTTTTGGTAACCCGGAACAATATCGTCATTCAAATTCCTTAACGCATCGGTATTTGTGCTCAGAAGTCCTGACTCGTGAACGGGGGTGCCGCCAGTGATTTGTAAACCAACGCCACTTCTCGCATAGGTCCGGTGATAAGCAATATATTTATCACCTGGTAGATAGTTTTCAGCAAAGCCAGGCACGTGTGCCGAAACCAGAATACGATTACGAACTTCACATTTACCAATTTTTAGTGGGGACAATAAATTTGGGAATTGAGTCATAGCGTTAGGTCTCTAACCATTCATTCAGTTGTATTCTGTATCCTACCATTAGGATTTTACAAACCCTCTAAATCACTATTTCAAAAAGGCCTGCGCAGTATTGATGCGTAATAAGCTAGCCTCGGCCGATATAGGGCATTTTTGTCGCCATTAAGGTCATGAACTGAACATTAATTTCTAGCGGTAAAACAGCCATTTGAACGATCGCTTGCGCCACCTTCTCGACATCAATTACGGGCTCTGCCTGAAT
>OOGD01000042.1_pt1 | contig 32471 bp, 25 predicted proteins | sample 1670381 | NCBI WGS metagenome assembly OOGD01 (sample SAMEA98146918, study PRJEB22522) | marine metagenome | biome: marine biome; feature: marine water body; material: sea ice | place: Arctic Ocean | collected 14-Sep-2015 | depth 1.3 m | reverse complement strand
AAGAAGTCGATATGAAATATGTACATGATGTGTGTAGGGAAGTATCATCGGACAGAGCGATAGTCATGATGAACGGCTTGAGAAGCTATGAAATAGATAAGTGTAGTCTGATCATGGCTTGCGAGAGAGTTTTTTTTTTTTTTTTTCAAGCAGAGGACGGCATACGAGATCTAGTACGGTCTCGTGTGCTCGGAGATGTGTATAAGGTACAGAATATTACTGTATAAAGACCCCATTATTTAAACAGGTCTCGCCTGACATTCTCATTCTTGATACCTTTATTTTTCAATATTGATATGACTTCGTCCATCAGACCTTGTGGCCCACATAAATAAAATTCCAATCCATTAATATTCCCTAAAATATCTAGGTTTGATTCTAATATATATTGTGCATAGCCTGTAGCCCCTGACCACTCATTATCGGGTCTAGAAAGAACAGGAATATAATGAAAATTGGCATGTTTTTTAGTCAAGTTATAAAAGTCATGTGCATAAAGTAGATCTATCTCAGCGCGAGCACCATAGAAAAAATAAATTTCACGGGGTGTTATGTGAGACTCAAATGATACCGACAATTGTTCATCAATAATGGCGCGTAAAGGTGCCATTCCTGATCCTGCTCCTACAAGTACTAATGTTTTTTCGCTATTGTCTGTGACATAAAACTCTTCAAATGGACCTAAGACCTCTATTGTTGCACCTACACTAAGATTACATAGATAATGGGAAGCAACGCCTGGCTGAAGACCTTCTTCAGGGGCTGACTGGACTTTAATCGTGAAAACCAATTCTTCGGTAGTGATCGATGACATGGCGCAAGAATAATTTCTACTGCAAGCGGCATGCTCAAAAGTCCTGTCCTTAATATGCTGCCAATAAGGTTTGAATTTATCAGATAAGGCCAAGGGTATTGTATTAGTCTGACTCGCGGGGATAAAAAAACGCATAAAAGCTCCGGCCTTATAACTGATGCTTTTACCCCCTTTAACTTTGAATTTGAGCTCTTTAGTAACTGGACTAATAAAAAAGGATTGGATTAATTCGAGCGTATGTTTCTGTGCTTTTGTCACATCGATGATTGTCATATCCTCAATGTCATCACTAAAGTGCTGACAGGCTAAACGATACCCTTCAGCTAATTCTTTGTCTGTAAAGTGAGACTGTTCCGCAGACGTGTATTTCACAACAGGGTTAATCATCACTTTACAACGGCCGCAGGTGCCGCCCCCTCCGCAAGTAGAAGGTAAAATAATGCTGTGTTCAGCTAATCCATCGAGCAAATTAGCGTGTGTTGAAAATGACACCGACCCCATACTTTGATGGTCTTTAGTAAAGAGTTTTACTTTTCGTTTTTTAGCAAACCACTTAACTTGATACTGGCCGCGAAATCCCAAATCAACAGTCCATATCATGCCTGTTAACGATAGCCACAAGGAAACAAATGCAAACAATATCATCTGCACGCTATTGAAACTTCCTTCGTTACCATAATCCATAAAGTGCAGCATAAAAAAGATATCTGCTAGGCGTTTATCATCATCGCTATGTCCAACTATTCGACCTGAACCAGCCTCAACGTAAACACTAGTATCAACGTCGTCATCAAAATCTATTTTCCATGTTGCATTTTGCTGTCTTGGGAAGTCACTGACTGGTGCAGCAAACAAATTACTAGAGCGAATAACACCCGGACCACTGTAAGATTGCTTTGCTAAGGCGTTTGCCATGTTCTTATCTATCTTTATCTGACGTCCATTGTAGACATTAACCAAGGTGTAATGATTCTCAAAGTTCTTATACAAACCTTTTTTATGTGTCAGCAAGTAAACGGGCTTTGATAATAAAGTAGTTAAAGTAAGCATAACGCTAGGTCTAAATTGTATTAAAACAGTAGCTGGATCAACCAGTTTTTGAGTATCAATCTTTACGTCTGTCTGTAGGTAAACCCTATGGGTGCGACCCGCAGCCTTGTCATGGTCCATCACGTTAAAATATATTCCACTGCTGAGCCACAACAAAAACTGAATACCAACAATAACAGATGCCCATTTATGTATATTTCTTATCCATGGCATCACAATATGTCGCTTTTTTTCATTGTGGTTGCTTTCAAAGAGGGAATAACATTTTCACTATTTTTTTTAAAGATCCTAAAATAGACTAAAAAAAGACCAGAAATGCACGCTAAAATAGCTACCAATGTTATCCAGAAGAGCAGAATGTTATCGATTTCTTCTTGTTCACCGTAGTCCATGATATGAAAGCGAAACATCCAATCAAATAAACGCCAAAATTCATGTCGCTTTCCCACAAGTTGACCAGTTTGAGCTGATACATAAATTGAGGGTGAGCCAAAGTCATTAAAATTTATTCGCCAAGCTGGAAGTACTCTGGGATTTAGTTCAAAAGGTGGGTTGTCAATTAATAATTCAATCTTACTAACTTGACCATCACCGCTATAATAATACCTTGCAGCTGCTTGCCCAGTTTGTTTATCCAGTGGTGATAGAAGACGTCCACTTGTTGCATCAATCAGTAATTTTTTACCCGCCACAGAAAACCGATATACATTTTGATTAATGAAAGTCCCGATGCTAATTTGCTCAGCCTGCGGATAGTCATTAAGCAGACTTTTCAAAGAATAATGTATATCGTTGGGGTCTATTTTAGTTTGATGATTAATCACCAAACTATCACCGTGAATATAATCAATATCAAAAAAGACCATATAAGCTCCAGTAATTGACCAAATGACAAACTGCACACCAACAAATAACATTAACCATTTATGAAATTTACGACTAGTTTTGAGAAGCCCCATCGATTGGTTCATCGGCAGCCCCCCTTAACCCAGGTTTTTTTGTTAACTTGATAACACACTTTTTATTCCGTTATTTTTATTTTTGTTTACACATTATTAACATAACGAACTTAAATAATGAGCACAAGTACTCAATAACTTATGCCAGCGACTGTGCTCAATTAACCATGAATAACGCTGCAAACATTAGTTCACAGAGTACTTTACAATTATCTTCACAAGCAACACTTTCGGAGTTGTAGGGATTTTGGGGCTCACAGAAATCCGTAAGCAGAGTGTCACTGTTCAGATGATAATCAGCTGTGTAGATGCTGTACCACAAAAAAGTGTTGCAGCTGATATCAGCGTCAAAAATAATAAAGTATTTTTTACACGCAGAAAAATTAGCCTGTTACGGGGCTCAAGAGTAATAATTTTGACTGACAATAACATGGGCAGGAATAAAAATATTTGGGTCTAAGGTTAACAAGTTTTTCATATGCAAGCTTATGTATCCGATGAACGCTCTGAGCAGTAAACACTAGAAGGATATGCTTTTATTGGTTCGAGTGATATTTCTAATACTTGCTTTACAAGCACGACTTGAAATTAACCTTAACCTGGAGCTAGAATCTGAGCCAGACAGGTTGAATACTTTAAACCATTACCTGAACCCAATATGATTCAAACGCAGGTGATAACGGTATGACATTAAGCCGAATGAATGGCTACCAGTCGAGATTGTCTTTGAGGGAGCTTTTTGCGGGCGCTTCGAGACACAAATGGCACAATCATGAAGCGAATTTTTATCACACAATTTACCTATATCGGATGAATAGCAAGAAAATACTTTTTGTTATTCATCCTTCTTTTTTCTTTAACGCTTGTAGATGTTTTATTTAATTGCCATCAAGCTGGAATTACTGGTATCACACCAATGTTTTCCTTGTTCAACAATGTGTCCGTAATTTTCATCTGAAATTGTACAGTACATCTTTCTTGAAGTTAAAAATTCACTACGTAACCTATAAATATCAGCACACAGCAAGGTGTATTCATCGATTGGTAGTGCTAACGGATGAGCCAAGATAAAATCAGACACCTTATTGTAACATTGTTTATTGTTTTCACTTGGCAAACGTTCGTTACCGTATACAAGGTAACTTCGGTTAAACTGTCGGTATGCATGTACAGCCCAATTGCATTTTTCATCAATCACATCGGCACGTTCAAACAGTTCCACATATACATCAAAAGAAGCCTGTGTAAGATATAGGTAGTTATCAGCTGCTGCAAACCACTTTTTCCAAAAAGGACGTGTTGATTTGATATCGATAACAGTTAAATCGGATACATTTTCAATCACTGTTTGACAATGTGTACAACGGCTCTCGGTAATAACAGCATCGGCTAATACACCCATCACTCCACCATCTGAATAAGCTACTCGCCATGAAGGATCGAAGGACATTATTACGTGTCTTAAAAAACGTTGCTTACAATGGGGACATGCAATTATATCGGGCTCTGCATATTTTGGCATTTTCAACTCCTTACAAATTACTGAGTCAAGTGTGGTTTGGCATGGTTGTATTAGTTACTTCTGACCTAATGATGTTCACCCTTTGGACATCCTTTTAACTTGCACACCCAACCCTTTTGGATGTAAAGATTGTTCAATATATATTTTAAATCAAGTATTTAAGCTCTTGGAATTTAAGGTTCAGGTTTTATAATGGTTCACTCCAAGGGTCTAATACTCTTCAACGTGCAGAATTCTCAGCTAACCCTATAATACAGGCTGCCAGAATTAAACTAGTTGTGATAATAAACGCACTAATACTATTTTAGCTAAGATTTGACCTAGTCGCTTGATATATTTATTGCTAATTTATTTTGTAGATACCTACAGCAAAATTGTATTTGTCACAGTCGTCAGAAAGCACGTATAAATGAAATAAAAAGCCCGCTTTATAGCGGGCTTTTTGTTTCTATATCAGACGTTTACACTACCAACCAGTGATTTCACGTAAACCTTTGCCAATATCAGCTAATGAACGAACAGTTTTAACACCAGCCGCTTCCAATGCCTTAAATTTCTCTTCCGCTGTACCTTTACCGCCTGCAATAATTGCTCCGGCATGGCCCATACGTTTACCTTCAGGTGCAGTAACTCCAGCAATGTATGAAACAACAGGTTTAGTTACATTAGCCTTGATAAATTCAGCGGCTTCTTCTTCAGCAGATCCACCAATTTCACCGATCATAACGATAGCTTCAGTCTTTGGGTCATCTTGGAACATTCTTAAAATATCAATAAAGTTTGAGCCAGGGATAGGGTCGCCACCAATACCTACACAGGTAGATTGGCCAAAACCTTCATCAGTGGTCTGTTTCACTGCTTCGTACGTTAATGTACCAGAACGAGAAACAATACCCACCTTACCAGGCATGTGGATATGACCAGGCATGATACCGATTTTACATTCGCCAGGAGTGATCACACCTGGGCAGTTTGGTCCGATCATACGCACGCCTTTTGCGTCTACATATTCTTTCACAAACAACATATCTAGAGTAGGTATGCCTTCAGTGATACATACAATCAGTTCGATACCAGCATCAGCTGCTTCAACAATTGAGTCTTTACAGAATGCAGCTGGTACATATATAACAGAAGCCGTAGCGCCTGTTTGTTCTACCGCTTCGCGAACTGTGTTAAATACTGGTAAATCAAGGTGCGTAGTGCCACCTTTACCAGGAGTTACACCACCGACCATCTTTGTGCCATAAGCAATAGCTTGTTCTGAATGGAAAGTACCTTGACCACCTGTAAAACCCTGACAAATGACTTTGGTGTCTTTATTTATTAATACAGACATTATTTGCCCTCCGCGGCTTTAACAACTAGTTTGGCTGCATCAGATAAACTGCTTGCAGCAATGATATCGAGACCTGAACCGGCTAATACTTCTCGGCCTAGTTCAGCGTTAGTGCCCTCAAGACGAACAACAACAGGAACATTTACACCCACTTCTTTAACTGCACCAATAATACCTTCAGCGATCATGTCACAACGCACAATTCCACCGAAAATATTAACCAATACTGCGCTCACATTGCTATCAGAAAGGATGATTTTGAATGCTTCAGCAACACGTTCTTTTGTTGCACCGCCTCCCACATCAAGGAAGTTAGCTGGTTTGCCACCATGAAGGTTAACAATATCCATGGTACCCATCGCGAGGCCTGCACCGTTAACCATACAACCAACGTTTCCGTCTAGAGCCACATAGTTAAGTTCCCATTTAGCCGCTTCTGCTTCACGAGCATCATCTTGTGATGGATCGTGCATAGCTGCAACTTTTGGTTGGCGATATGCTGCATTACCGTCGATAGCAACTTTAGCATCTAAACAATGAATATCACCGTCAGCTTTAATGACTAGTGGGTTGATCTCGATAAGAGCAATATCTAAGTCAACAAACATTTTTGCTAAACCAAGAAATATTTTTGTGAACTGCTTAATTTGCACGCCTTTAAGGCCCAATTTAAACGCCATTTCACGTGCCTGGTAAGGCTGTGCACCAACGATAGGATCAATTGCAGCTTTTATGATCTTCTCAGGTGTTTCTTCTGCAACCGTTTCAATTTCAACGCCGCCTTCAGTAGACGCCATGAAAACGATGCGACGAGAAGTACGGTCAACAACGGCACCTAAATACAACTCGTCAGCAATGTCAGTGCATGTTTCAACCAAAATTTTGGTGACTGGCTGGCCATGTTCGTCAGTTTGGAAAGTCACTAAATTTTTGCCTAACCACTTTTCAGCGAAGGCCTTGATTTCATCTTTAGTTTTTACCAATTTTACGCCGCCAGCCTTACCTCGGCCACCTGCGTGAACTTGGCATTTGACTACCCACTCACTGCCGCCAATTTTATCGGCTGCCGCTACTGCTTCTTCTGCTGAAGAAGCGGCGATCCCGTCAGAGACTGGCAAGCCGTACTCTTTGAATAACTGCTTGCCTTGATATTCATGCAAATTCATGGTTTTTCTACCCGTTTAATGTAAGAAAAAAGCCGCTATTAAGCCGCTTTATTTTTTATACCGTTATGTAAGACAATAACGACGAAGACGCAGTTGAAGATAAACGTCAACTGCCTCGATTAATTACACATCTACCGCTTTTTATACATCAAGAAGCAGACGTGTTGGATCTTCTAACATTTCTTTGATGGTCACCAGAAAGCCAACTGATTCTTTACCATCAATAATGCGATGATCGTAAGACAATGCTAAATACATCATTGGCAAAATTTCTACTTTGCCATTTACTGCCATAGGCCTGTCTTGGATTTTATGCATTCCCAAAATAGCGCTTTGTGGAAGATTTAAGATAGGAGTCGACAATAACGAACCAAATACTCCACCATTAGTGATAGTGAAATTTCCACCCTGCATCTCAGCCAACGTTAATTTGCCATCACGACCTTTAAGAGCTAATCCTCTAATACCACTCTCAATTCCTGCCATACCTAGTGAATCAGTGTCTTTAAGTACTGGCGTTACCAATCCGCGGGGAGTCGATACTGCAATAGAAATATCAAAATAGTTGTGATAACAAATATCGTCCCCGTCGATAGAAGCGTTGACTTCTGGGAAACGTTTCAGTGCTTCAGTTACCGCTTTCACGTAAAAAGACATAAAACCTAAACGAATACCGTGACGTTTTTCAAAGCTTTCTTGGTATTGCTTACGCAAGTCCATAATTGGCTTCATGTTCACTTCATTGAACGTAGTCAACATCGCAGTGCTATTTTTTGCTTCTAACAAACGAGTAGCGATAGTTTTACGCAAACGTGTCATTGGCACACGCTTATCGGTACGATTATCCAAGGCAACAACTGGCGCAACTACTGCAGATGGTGGAGAAGTAGAAGGTTTAGCTGCTGGGGTCTGCAAAGACTTTTCAACATCTTCTTTAGTAACACGACCGCCTTTACCAGTACCTTTGATTTTAGAAGCATCTAGGCCTTTTTCAGCTAACAACCTGCGAACTGAAGGACTCAGCGAATCATTTTCCTCAGATACAACTTCGACAACAGGTGCTTCGGTAGCAGGGCTTGCAACAGCACCGGCAACAAAATTAGCGATCACTTGCTCGCCATTTACTGTTGCGCCTTCTGGCGCTAATATCTCACTTAATGAGCCATCTGCAGGTGCAACGACTTCTAGTACAACTTTATCAGTTTCGATATCAACTAAATTCTGATCTCGAGAAATAGCTTCACCTGGCTTTACATGCCAAGTTGCAATTGTTGCGTCTGCCACCGACTCTGGCAAAACGGGTACTTTGATTTCCACTAACTCACCTTTATCACTGACAGATTGACTTGATTGTTCATTTGCTTGAGCAGGAGCATCTGAGCTTGTGCTTTTAGGAGCACTTGCAGCCGTTCCTTCCTCAAAATTAGCAATGGTTTGTTCACCCAACACTGTTTCGCCTTCAGCGTGGAAAATTTTGCTAACAACTCCGTCTTCAGGTGCAACGACTTCTAGCACAACTTTATCTGTTTCAATGTCTACAAGATTTTGATCACGACTCACTTTCTCGCCTACCTTGACATGCCAGGTAGCAATGGATGCGTCTGCCACTGATTCAGGTAATACCGGTACTTTTATTTCTATTGTCATACAGGTTCCTTATTTAATTGTTAATGCATCATCAACCAAGTCTTTTTGTTGTTGGTTGTGAACTGAAATGTAGCCTACCGCAGGAGAAGCAGAAGCTTTTCGACCGGCATATGTTAGTGTGGCGGCTTTTGGTAACGCGGACCAAAAATGATGTTGGCTACAATACCAAGCACCCTGGTTTTGTGGCTCTTCCTGACACCAGACCCAATCTTTAACGTGTTTGAATTTACTCATGATTTGACCAAATTCTACTTGTGGAAATGGATACAGTTGTTCGACACGAATAATAGCCACATCGCTTTGTTCGTTCTTGCGACGCTGCTCTAGCAAGTCGTAATAAACCTTACCTGAACACATCACCACTCGCTTAACATCGCTTGCGCTAATATCATCAATCTCATCGATAACATTATGAAACACACCTTCAGCTAACTCTTCAATGCTTGAAACAGCCAAAGGATGACGCAACAATGATTTAGGCGACATAACAATTAGGGGTTTACGCATCGGACGGTGTGCTTGACGACGAAGCATATTGAATACTTGAGCTGGTGTTGAAGGCACGCATACTTGCCAATTATGATCAGCGCACATTTGTAAGAAACGTTCTAATCTGGCAGAACTATGCTCAGGTCCTTGCCCTTCATAACCGTGAGGCAACAACAAAGTCAATCCACACAGACGTCCCCACTTGGCTTCACCAGAACTTAGAAACTGATCGATTACAACCTGAGCACCGTTAGCAAAGTCACCAAATTGTGCTTCCCAAATAGTCAGCGTACCTGGTTCTGCTGTTGCGTAACCATACTCAAATGCAACAACTGCAGCTTCAGATAAAACAGAATCGTATATTTCTATTTTGTGTTGATCGGCGTGCAAATTAGCCAAAGGTATATAAGCAGAGCCATCAGTTTGATTATGCAGAACTGCATGGCGATGGAAAAAAGTACCACGACCAGAGTCTTGCCCTGTAATACGTATATTACTGCCTTTAACGACTATATCGGCGTAAGCTAAGTTTTCTGCCATCCCCCAATCTAGTGCCTTTTCACCGTTTATCATAGATACTCGGTCTTTATATAACTTAGCAACACGTGATTGAAGCGTATAGTCAGCGGGAAAAGCACACAGCTTTTCACCTAATTCTTTAATCTTTTCTACACTGATTGCACTGTCGTATTTAACATCCCAATCATGCCCAAGAAAAGGGGACCAATCCACTGAATGCTCAGTCATTGGGCGCCATTCTTCAACCACACAGGCACCATGATCGAGTGCAGCACGATAATCACTGACCAATTTATTTACTTCGTGTGTTTCTATAACGCCTTCAGCAATAAGTTGCTCTGCATAAATTTTACGTGGCACAGGATGAACTTTAATTTTTTGATACATCAGAGGTTGAGTTGCATTTGGCTCGTCAGCTTCGTTGTGACCGTGACGTCGATAACAAACTAAATCAATTACCACATCACGTTTAAATTGATTTCGGTAATCCAAGGCAAGTCTTGTTACAAACAGTACCGCCTCAGGGTCGTCAGAATTTACATGAAATATAGGAGCCTGAACCATTTTCGCAATGTCAGTACAATATTGTGTTGAACGCGCGTCTTCGGTTTTAGAAGTGGTAAAACCTACTTGATTATTAATAACAATACGTACTGTGCCACCCACTTGGAAACCACGAGTTTGAGACATGTTAAATATTTCTTGCACCACACCTTGTCCCGCAATGGCGGCATCACCGTGAATGGTAATCGGTAAAACTAAGGAACCATCGGTACAACCGCGTCGGTCTAATCGAGCACGAACGGAGCCAATAACCACAGGGTTTACAATTTCAAGGTGGGATGGGTTAAATGCCAAAGCTAAATGTAAGTTACCACCGGGTGTGGCAAAGTCAGAAGAATAACCCGCATGATATTTTACATCACCAGCACCTAACGAATCGTCATGCTTACCAGAAAATTCATCGAACAGCACAGAAGGGTTTTTACCCAGCACATTTACCAAGGTGTTAATTCTACCTCTGTGTGCCATACCAACCACCACTTCTTTGGTTCCTTTGCTACCAGCATGAGAAATCAACGCTTTGAGCATTGGTACTAAAGCATCTCCACCTTCTAGAGAAAAACGTTTGGCACCAGGGAATTTAGCACCAAGATATTTTTCCATACCGTCTGAAGCCACTAAACCTTTGAGAAGATTTATTTTGTCATCTCGAGAGACTTCAGGTTTAGCTTGTACTGACTCAATACGATGTTGCAACCAACGTTTTTGATCTGTATCGGTAATGTGCATGTATTCAGTACCAATGGAGCCACAATAAGTTCGGTTTAGAGATTTAAATAAATCACCTAAAGGCATCGATTCTTTGCCTACTGCATATGAACCTACATTGTACGTGGTGTCAAAATCTTTTTCAGAAAGGTTATGGTGGGATAGTTCTAAATCTCTAACTCTTGGTTGTATCCACAATCCAAGTGGATCGAGGTTGGCATGTTGATGACCTCTAAAGCGGAAAGCATTTATTAATTGAAGTACCTTAACTTGTTTTTCGTCACTTACAGCTTGCTGCTGTGGACCAGAGCCAGCCCTAGCTGCTGGGCCCAAAGAAGCCAATGAACGGAATTGCTCTCGAACAATACTGTGCTTAGTTTCGATTTCTACGCCATCAAGTTTAGGTAATTGTTCAAAAATGCCTCGCCACTCTTCAGATACGCTTTGCGGATCATCTAAATAGGCTTCATACATTTGCTCTATATAAGTAGCGTTGCCACCAGCCATGTGAGAGGAATCCCACCATGCTTTCATCACGCTTTGTTGCATTGTTGTCCCTTGGTTTTAATAAGTCTTACAAACATGTGTGCCGAAGCACACGAACTTTTATTATTAGTAAAGCCTACACCGCTCTTTTGAGCAGCATAGATTTAATATGACCAATCGCTTTAGTTGGGTTTAAACCTTTTGGACAAACACTGACACAATTCATAATACCATGACATCTGAAAACACTAAATGCATCATCTAAATCACTTAAACGTTCCTCGGTTGCTGTATCTCGGCTATCTGCTAAAAAGCGATAGGCATGTAACAAACCAGCAGGACCAATAAATTTGTCTGGGTTCCACCAAAATGATGGGCAAGAACTCGAACAACAAGCGCATAAAATACACTCATACAAACCGTCAAGTTTTTCTCTTTCTTCAGGAGCCTGCAAAAACTCTCGGGCCGGCGGCTGTTTGTCGTCATTAATAAGATACGGCTTAACTTTCTCATATTGAGTATAAAATTGTGTCATATCTGTCACTAAATCACGTACTACAGGCAGTCCTGGTAATGGACGAACCACTATTTTAGAACCTTTAAGAGCTGATATTGGCGTAATACATGCTAGGCCATTTTTACCATTCATATTTACACCATCAGAGCCACAAACACCCTCACGGCATGAACGACGAAATGACAGCGTAGGATCTTTTTCTTTTAGTGCTATCAACGCATCTAACACCATCATGTCTTGGCCCTCTGCAACCTCCAACTGATAATCTTGCATGCGAGGAGCGTTATCAACATCAGGGTTATAACGGTAAACAGAAATATTTAATTGCATTGTCATTACTCCTAGTACGTTCTTGCTTTAGGTGGGAAGGCTTCGCGTAGTTTAGGTGTCATATTCACCTCGCGTTTTATCATTGATTTTGTTTCAGGTAAATAAACAGAATGACACAACCAATTTTTGTCATCTCTATCAGGAAAATCAAAACGGCTGTGTGCTCCGCGACTCTCAGTCCTAAAATTAGAGGCTACTGCAGTTGTATAAGCAGTTTCCATTAGGTTGTCTAACTCAAGACATTCAATACGCATGGTATTAAAGTCGTTACTCTTGTCGTTAAGACTAGCATTTTCTAATCTTTCGCGGATATCGTTTAATTCTTTCAAACCCGTTGCCATTGATTCGCCTTCACGGAATACCGAGAAGTTTAACTGCATACATTGTTGTAAATCTTTTTTGATTTGAACAGGATCTTCGCCTTTGCCCACTGCGGAGTTCTCCCAGCGATTAAAGCGAACCATTGCTTGGTCAACATCATCGTTAGACGCTTCTCGAGCATCAATACCATCGATTGCTTTACCAAGATGTAATCCTGTTGCACGACCGAATACAACAAGATCGAGTAGAGAATTACCACCCAATCGGTTAGCGCCGTGCACAGATACACATGCTATTTCACCACAAGCAAATAAACCTTTTATAGGTGAAGTCTTACCATTGGCATCCATTGTAAGCGCTTGACCATCTACATTGGTAGGCACACCGCCCATCATGTAATGACAAGTTGGTATGACAGGAATTGGTTCTTTGATGGGATCAACATGAGCAAAAGTACGAGATAACTCCAATATACCAGGCAAACGAGATTCAAGTACGTCTTTACCCAAGTGGTCAAGTTTCAACTTGCAATGTGGACCTTGTGGACCGTCAAAACCGCGACCTTCACGAATTTCTGTCATCATTGAACGAGCGACGACATCTCTACCCGCTAAATCTTTTGCATTAGGTGCATAACGTTCCATGAAACGTTCACCGTTTTTGTTTAGAAGATAACCGCCTTCACCTCGGCAACCCTCAGTAACTAATGTACCAGCGCCAGCAATACCTGTTGGATGAAACTGCCACATTTCCATATCTTGCATAGGTACACCCGCGCGTAGTGCCATTCCTAAGCCATCACCAGTGTTAATGTGGGCATTGGTAGTGGAAGCATAAATACGCCCTGCACCACCCGTGGCCAGCACAACAGCTTTAGATTTGAAATAGACAACCTCACCAGACTCGATATCGATAACAGTACAACCAACTACATCACCATCTTGGTTCTTGACTAAATCGAGTGCGTACCACTCACTAAATATTTTCGTCTTATTTTTAACATTTTGCTGATACAGCAAATGTAGCAAAGCGTGGCCTGTTCTGTCCGCTGCGGCTGCAGTTCGAGCACCCTGCTCTCCTCCGAAGTTTTGCGATTGGCCACCAAAAGGGCGTTGATAAATTTTTCCATTTTCGAAGCGAGAAAATGGTAAGCCCATGTTTTCCATTTCAATTATGGCTTCAGGGCCTGTCTTACACATATATTCGATTGCGTCTTGATCACCGATGTAATCGGAGCCTTTGACCGTATCGTACATGTGCCATTCCCAATTATCTTCATGGGCATTACCTAGAGCAACTGTAATGCCACCTTGTGCTGATACAGTATGTGAACGTGTAGGAAAAACTTTTGATAAAAGGGCACACGATTTACCCGATTCTGTAATCTGTAGCGCTGCGCGCATCCCCGCGCCGCCAGCACCAATTACAACTGCATCAAATTCATGTACAGGAAGACTCATTTACACACTCCACAAAACAAATAAACCAATGGCTACATACACAAATGCAACCAGGTTAATACTAAATTGAATAAACGCTCGTAAGCCGGGCGCTTTTACATAATCAGTTAGGACCTGCCACATACCTATGCGTATGTGAAACATAATCGAAACCAAAGTAACCAATGTGAATACTTTCATTGCCAAACCGGAAAACAAATCATTCCAAATTGCGTAAGTCACTTCTGGGGTAGCGATAAAGAACCACCCCATAAATAAAGAAAACGCAGTCATAAGAATTGCTGTGGCTCGAGTGGTTACATAATCTTGTACGCCATTTCGCTTTAAACTTGCCTGACCCGTTACCATAATACAACTCCTACTAAGATAGTTAAAATGATCCATGCAGCAATAATAGACTTCGCACTGATGTCACCTGACTTAAGTTCTTCCCAATAACCCATATCCATAATCATATGTCTAACTCCTCCTAAAATGTGATAAGTCAATGCGGAGATGGTTCCTATCGCAACAAACTTACCCAAAGGACCTGCCATTTGTTCTTGAACAAAAACAAAACCCTGTTTGGATGATACAGACGTAGCCCAAGCCCAGATCACAAACATCAAAGCAAAAAACATTGCGACGCCCGTAATACGGTGGAGAATTGAGGTGATAGCTGCGGGAGGGAAACTAATCGTATTGAGTTGTAAATTAACTGGTCTTTGTTTTTTCACGTTTATCGCTCTTTTTACCCGTAGGTGGTTAAAACATTTCGGCGAATTAACATATTAAATGTTAATTTATTGCTAAAATTCTAAATCTTTTCCCTAAGAATGTTGCCACTTTGTTAAAGAAAAGTTAAGTAGCATAATCTTTCCGACACGTAAGTGCCTTAGGCACGCGAAGTATATCCAGCGATTGAAACAAATACAATTATTGTTCTTTATTAAAGATTTATAAGTAACAAGATATCGACAAGATTTGTTATTAAATAGGTGAATGCTCGCCTAATAAGAAATTTAACCAAGCTAGACCAAAATTTTATTTGCTTTTGAGGTGCAAAAGAAGTGAATATTTAATAGTAACAAACGCATTAGAATTGACATTGTGAGCCATTATAAGTTCAAATAGCTTAGATTTCCCCCCCAGTAAATAGCTGACGGTGCTGTTTATCGAATACGAAACGATTTTGAGGAGAACAATACATGGCAGACAACATAGCCATTTTAAAAGTGGGTGACAAAAAAGTCGAACTTCCAATTTTGTCAGGGACAGCAGGCAATGATGTAATAGACATAAGGTCTCTAGGTGCTAATGGTTATTTTACTTATGATCCTGGCTTTATGGCAACAGGCTCATGCGAGTCATCGATTACTTACATTGATGGGGCTAAAGGAATTCTATTACACAGAGGCTATTCCATAGAAGAATTAGCACGTGATTCGGATTACATTGAAGTGGTTTACATGCTACTGCATGATAAAACACCTAACAAAGAAGAATATAAAGATTTTAAAGACACGATTACTCGCCACACTTTAGTGCATGATCAGCTGAATAATTTTTTCCGAGGCTTCAGACGCGATGCACATCCAATGGCAATGTTATGTGGGTCTGTTGGCGCTATGTCATCATTTTATCACGACGACTTAAACATTCATGACCCAGAGCAAAGGTTGCGAAGTGCTTACCGTCTAGTGGCTAAAATGCCCACCTTAGTTGCTATGTGTTACAAGTATAATATCGGTCAACCATTTGTTTATCCTAAAAACGAATTAAGTTACGCAGAGAACTTCTTAAACATGATGTTTTCTGTACCTGCCGAAGAGTACAAGAGCAGTCCTGCTGTAGCTAAGGCAGTCGATAGAATATTTATTTTGCATGCTGACCATGAGCAAAATGCGTCTACGTCTACAGTTCGCTTAGCAGGTTCTTCAGGGGCCAACCCCTATGCTTGTATAGCCGCAGGTGTTGCTTCTTTGTGGGGACCTGCCCACGGCGGAGCCAATGAAGCTTGTTTAAATATGCTTGAAGAGATAGGCACAGTAGACCGAATACCTGAGTTTATTGCTAAAGCCAAAGATAAGGACGACCCTTTCCGCTTAATGGGGTTTGGTCACCGAGTTTACAAAAATTTCGACCCTCGCGCTACTGTCATGCGTGAAAGTTGCCATGAAGTTTTAGCTGAGCTTAATATTGATGACCCACTTCTAAACGTCGCGATGGAGCTTGAGAGAATTGCTTTGAGTGACCCCTATTTCGCAGAGAAAAAACTCTTTCCGAATGTAGACTTTTACTCAGGTATTGTCTTGAAAGCGATTGGTATTCCTACCAACATGTTTACATGTATTTTTGCTTTAGCAAGAACCGTTGGTTGGGTATCACATTGGCATGAAATGTTGAGCCAACCTGGTCAAAAAATAGGTCGTCCACGTCAGTTGTATACGGGTGAAGCACAACGTCCGTATAATAAAATCGACAAATAGTGTTTTATCATTTTTAAAAATAGCGAACTTAATTGTTCGCTTTTTTTTGAGCTAAAAACAGCTAGTTCTTTCATATCTTTGTTTAGAAAACAATCAAGAGCAGTCTTCACGCTATCGTCCTGATAGGCTTTAACTCGAATCCCTTCTAGTCAGTTACTTTTTCTATAGCTTTACAGACTGAGTACCAAGGTAACAAGTGTTTGGATAAGTAGGCAACAGTTTGTTAAGATTATTTCTTGTCACTTTTTAACGACAACAAAATACATTTACTATTTATGAGCTCGGCATTGGCAGCTTACCTCTTACTAAAAAGTAATAAATTGAGAAGTATAATTAGCATAAAATGGCATTTTTCATAAGCATTAAAATATACTTTAGCTCAAGGTTTCCATTTCTATATCCAAAACCTATTCAAGCCTTTGCGCCCAAATCATCGATTAGTGCTTTTGTACCTATGTTTTTGTCATGTCGGCAATGTTTGTTTAGCTTTATTTCGTTTTGCCGACGTTATTATTATGTAATGCGGACTGTTTGATGGAGGCCACACCACACAAACACGACATGAAAACTAGTGTGGTTTACGCGAGATTTAGGTACCAAAGCCAAAAATTTGGCGGTTCAAAGCTCACATAACTGCGCCTATCCCTGTAATACCGTAACTGTAGAGTGTTTTGATCGGGTAACGAACTTTGCAGTAAGTTGTTATTGCTAACCTTTTTTCTGATACCCCAGAGCGGGACTCTCTTAAAATAAAGAGCGGCACAGCCTGGTGCAAGCCCTTGCTATGCAATAGGTGGTTTACAAAGTAAATCCTTTCGTTCTAGCGCTATTTACCTATAGCGATGTGATAAGGCATGGGATACCCCTAGTGCAGATATGATTGGCATGGATTTGATTAAAATACTCAAATATCAACAATACCGCAAGTCACACTTTAACGACACAGGTTATCTGAGCAAATAAATAGCATACCAAATAAAAATAAGGGTAAACCGCTTAGACCTAGCAATACAAAATAGTGATGAAATAACCACTCACTAACCGTCATCAATTTGGCCACACAACTACCAAAAAAAGTGATTAATAGTAGTAATACGATATTTTGATTAATTACATAAAAGGTAACACAAGTAAGCGATTTGCAAGCTTTTCTTTAGTGTTAACTAGTTGTAATAGTCTAGTCTTATCAATCCACTAAGCACGCTTTTAATGAGCTTTTCCTTAGGTTTTTTAGTCAACACAACACAAACAGTGCCACAGTTAAAAGAGGATAAACTAGGTAACTTGTCAGTAGTTCAATGCTCGTATAAACGTTGGCTGAATGTATATTATCTAGCAATGCGCTAATACCGTTCGGGTTGAGCCATAACATCGCGTTATAAAAAGAGTCATTGATAACCCTGCTTATAGCAAAAACAGGTGACCCCGCCATGCTGGCAAGCACGAAATGAATGATGCCCACTGCAGTAATCTGAACATACATAATCATTGCATTTTGCCGGTAAGTCTAAAGCTACAGAGGAAAAACATAGTAAACGATAAGCTAGACAATACTAACAACAGTAGATTGACTATTGTGAGGCTCATAGATTCAGCTGAAAAACATAATTCAAACGTAAATAGCGTCAGTACAACAACAAAGCATAAAACAAAAAATACAAACTACAAACTACAAAGTACAAAGTACAAACTGACCATAATCTCATAACGTAATAACCAGCGTTAATTGTGTGTTTTGGGCGTACAGTTTATAATTTCATTCATGTTGGAAATTGTATCGCGCAGAAGAACAATGGATGACAACGCCCCAAGTACGTTAGGTAATACCATTATTAACAAGCTGACATGTGAAAGTTGTAACTGATTTCCTGCGTTATAATTTTATTCTTGAGTTCCACCACTAAGGATAATGGCAAAATTTGGTATTATGCTTTTACAGAGTAAGACCAAAGGCTGGCCCAAACAAAAACGTCATTCATTGATAAATAACACTAGTTGTTGTCCTTTATTAATAGTTCGATAAATATCGATTTATGTTTGCTTTAACTAAGGTTGCATCAGATGTAGGTTTGGGTTTGCAATAATGGCGTATTTCATGACGATTGCCCTGTTTAATTCACAAAATAACTGTTTGGAGTGCACTACCCTCGAGCGGATTTTTTCTGGTGACTCTTCTTAGTTGCAGCAAAAAGGGTAAGGGTTGGAAGGCGCCTGCCGCGCGGGATTCGAGTCAAAAACAGCAAGCAGGCCGGTAAGCGCATCCATTCATTTATTTGTTCAAACGCTATTAGAAAATTTACTAGAATAACCTCTGACTAATACCTAATTCACAAAATGTGAAACTTTTCATCAGGCATAAAAAAAGACGCTTTCGCGTCTCTTTTTTTAAAGCTTAAGTCAATTAACGACGAAGGCTTAAACGTTTGATAAGATCTTGGTAACGTTCAACGTTCTTACCCTTAAGGTAATCAAGTAACTTACGACGTTGGCTAACCATGCGAAGAAGTCCACGACGAGAATGATGGTCTTTCTTATGCTCTTTAAAATGACCTTGAAGTTTATTAATGTTGTGCGTCAACAATGCAACTTGAACTTCAGGTGAACCTGTATCGTTTTCTTTAACGCTATAGTCAGCAATGATTGTTGCCGTTTGCTCTGTGGTTAGTGACATAAAATTTTCTCCAGTAAATAAGAGTTTAAAGATACAACCCGCCAATCACTAATTCAGCGGGTCAAAAAGAGGGCGTATTATAGCTACGCTAAACTTAATGACAAGTTTTTTAACTGTATAATGTGATAAATGCTACACATGTAAGAGCTTTCATACACTAACAATAAACAACTGAACGTTTAGGGGCTACTTTGCCGTCAGTATCGATAAAACCAACGCCTAAAAACAATCCACTATCCTTGCTATAAGCGCGGATTAATGTATCTTCAGGGTATTCAGAAGTCCCAATGAAATTCACTGGATTACCATTTCTAAAAAAACCTTCAGCGATTTGTTCTAAATTAACTGAATCGAGCGTTTTGACTGCAGAGTCCATCGGCATTAATAATTGGTCCATGGTATTAAAAGTATGGTTATCTAGTAAATCCGCCGTTTCATTATCAATTTCATCTCTAAGTGTTTGTAATTCTGCCATCGTCATCATTTTATCAGCAGGGTAATCAGTCACTTGTGTGCGGTGCAACTTACTCACATAAGCACCACAACCTAAAAGCTGGCCAATATCATCCACCAATGAACGAATATAAGTACCTTTACTACTGTGCACTGTCATATCTACTTCATCGGCTTCAAACCTTTCTATAGACAAGCTAAATATTGTGATATCTCGGGCTTCTCTAGGTATATCAATACCCTGACGAGCATAGAAATAAAGCGGTTTGCCTTGGTGTTTTAATGCTGAAAACATCGAAGGAACTTGCTTGATAGGCCCTCTAAACTGTTCACATGCAGCAACTAGTTGTGTTTCAGACACGTCGACTGGGTGTGTTTCGACAACTTCACCGTCTGCATCTGAAGTTGTCGTGCGTACTCCGAGTTTAGCGGTAACTTGATACGTTTTATCAGTATCCAATAAAAACTGAGAAAACTTGGTCGCTTCTCCTAAACAAATGGGTAGCATTCCTGTTGCTAAAGGATCTAAAGCACCAGTATGACCCGCTTTTGCTGCGTTAAACATACGTTTTACTTGTTGCAAAGCATGATTAGATGATAAGCCTAACCCCTTATTAAGCAATATAATGCCATTAACGGCACGACCTTTTCTTGTTCTTGCCATAATAACTACTTTTGCTCGTCTGTTTTAGACTCTTGTTCGTCAAGAGAGCGGCCAGCAAGTTTTGCGCGCTCTTCGTCTTTATTTAGCGTGTCACTTACCAAATTGGCAATACGTATGCCTTCAGCTAAGGAACCATCACGAACAAATTTTACTGCTGGTACAGCACGCATACGCATTCTGTTGGCTAGTAACGTTCTAATAAAACCTTTATTATCTTCAAGGATAGTCAGGTAATTTTTGACTTGTTCTTCATCATTTTCAAAAAACGTCACGTAAATTTTAGCGTGAGCTAAATCCCGCGATACTTCGACACCAGATACCGTCACCATACCAAGGCGTGGATCACGGTTCTTAAACTCGTTTTGTAAAATACTGGCAATTTCTTTATGTATCTGTTGACCGACTCTGTCGGTACGTGAAAATTCTCTGGCCATGTTAATATCTCCTAATACCTAAATTCTTTTTCAGAAACAAAACGGAGGCCGTAGCCTCCGTTTATTTTCATTAGCTAAAAGCTGATTAAACCTAAAGCAAACTTATAGTTCGCGTTTAATTTCAACGGTTTCAAATACTTCTATTTGATCACCTACTCTAACGTCATTGTAGTTCTTAACTCCGATACCACATTCCACCCCATTTCGGACTTCTTGCGCATCGTCTTTAAAGCGTCTTAATGACTCAAGTTCACCTTCATAAATAACAACATTTTCACGTAAAACACGGATAGGGCTGTTACGTTTAACAATACCTTCTGTAACCATACAACCGGCAATTGCGCCAATTTTAGGTGATTTGAATACGTCACGTACTTGCGCTAGGCCAATAATCTCTTGTCTGAATTCTGGAGCTAACATTCCACTCATGGCCTGTTTCACTTCATCAATCAAATGATAGATAACGCTGTAGTAACGTAAGTCAATCTCTTCAACATCAAATACTTTACGAGCAGATGCGTCAGCTCGAACGTTAAAGCCAATAACTATTGCATTTGAAGCCGCCGCTAAACTTGCGTCAGTTTCGGTAATACCACCAACACCACTGCCAACAATATTCACTTTTACTTCATCAGTTGACAACTTAATCAAAGACTCAGAGATAGCTTCAACAGAGCCTTGCACGTCAGCTTTAAGTACTACATTCAATTCGCTAACGTCGCCAGCTTCCATATTGGCAAACATATTTTCCAATTTGGCTTTTTGCTGTTTCGCTAGTTTCAGTTCACGTTGTTTGGTGTGACGTTTTGTCGCTACTTCACGAGCTTTTCGCTCGTCTTGCACCACTAATGCATTTTCACCGGCAATAGGTACTCCTGACAAGCCCAAGATTTCTACTGGCGTTGATGGACCAGCTACTTTTACATCGTTACCGTTTTCATCACGCATAGCTCGAATACGACCGTATTCTTCACCACATAACATAATATCACCGGGACGAAGCTCACCTTCTTGGATAAGCACAGATGCAACAGGACCACGCCCTTTATCTAAACGTGACTCAATCACTATACCTTTTGCAGGCCCAGTAGGTACGGCTTTCAAGTCAAGTAGTTCAGCTTGAAGGTTAATGGCTTCTAATAAGTCATCCACGCCTTGTCCTGTTTTCGCAGAAACGTAAACAAACTGGTGTTCACCACCCCATTCTTCTGAGATTACTTCAACTTGAGATAATTCTGTTTTAACCCTGTCAAAGTCTGCCGATTCTTTATCAACTTTGTTAACTGCAACAATTAACGGTACACCTGCAGCTTTCGCATGCTGTACTGCTTCTTTTGTTTGTGGCATTACACCGTCATCTGCTGCAACAACTAGAATAACAATGTCAGTGGCAACCGCACCACGAGCTCTCATTGCCGTGAAGGCAGCGTGACCAGGTGTATCTAAAAATGCAATACGACCGTTAGCAGTCTCTACACTGTAAGCACCAATATGCTGAGTAATACCACCAGCTTCGCCATCTGCAACTTTTGCGCGGCGAATGTAGTCAAGTAACGATGTCTTACCATGGTCAACATGACCCATAATGGTAACAACAGGAGCGCGACTCATTTTTTCACCACCAGAAGCGTCGGCAATCAACTCATCTTCAAGAGCGTTATCGTTAACCAATTCGTATTTGTGACCCATTTCTTCTACTACTAATACAGCAGTTTCTTGGTCAAGAACGTGGTTAATAGTGACCATCTCACCCATTTTCATTAGGGCTTTAATTACCTCTGTGGCTTTTACAGCTAATTTGCTTCCTAGCTCACTGACCGTGATTGTTTCACCAATGCGAACGACACGTTCAACCGGTTGTGCAGGCTTTTTGAAAGCATGTTTCAGCTCTGAACCAGCATTTTTCTTTGACTTTTTACGTCTACGTCCGCCAAGTTCAGTTTTGATATCATCAGCATCTTCAGCTTCTTGTGCATAACGATTTGAATGAACATGCACTTCTTCTTTTTCTTGTTTCTTGCGACGTTCTTCTTCTTCTTTCCAGCGACGAGAATTTTCTTCCGCTAACTTTTTAGCTTCTTCTGCAGCGTTTTTAGCATCTAACTCAAGTTTGCGTTGTATTTCTTCATCTTGCGCCTTGCGAAGTTTTTCAGCTTCAGAACGATTGCGATCTTGCACTGCTTTTTCTTCTGGGCTTAGAGCTGATTCTTCAGCGGCACGAGCTTCTTTAGCTTTATCAGCGCGGGCAAGACGTTCTGCATCTGCTTTAGCTTTTGACTCAGCCGCTTTTTGAGCTTTTTCTTCTGCAGCATTTCTTGCACTTTCAGCTGCTTGTTGTTCAGCTTCAAGTTGAGCCTGTTGTTCTTCAGCTAGGCGCTTTACTTCTTCTTCAGCAATATTAGCTTCTTCAACATCTGTGTGTTTCACATACGTTCGCTTCTTACGCACTTCAACAGTTACGCCTTTAGACTTACCGGCACTCAAAGTGCTAGTTGTCTTACGTTGTAATGTCATGCGCTTAGGTCCTTCTGAGCCAGCACCACCGTGTTGCTTACTTAAAAAGTCTAATAATATACGTTTTTCATCTTCTGTTACTTCACCACCGGCTACTTTAACAATACCTGCACTTTTAAATTGCTGAACCAATCGGTCAACCGAAGTGCCTATATCAGTGGCAAGTTTTTCTATGGATACTTCTGCCATATGGGAATTCCTCCTGTTGACCTATTCTTCGTTAAACCAAACGATATTACGGGCAGCCATAATTAACTCACCCGCTTTCTTATCGCTTAATTCTTCTATATCTGAAATCTCATCAGTACCTTGTTCTGCAAGGCCTTCAAGATCGGTAATGCCGCGACTTGCAAGGGTATAGGCAACATGCCTGTCCATACCTTCAAGGTTTAACAGCTCTTCTTTTGGCTCTGCAGCTTCAAGTGATTCTTCTGTGGCTAATGCGCGAGTTGTTAATGTTGCCCGAGCACGACTTCTTAGCTCTTCGACCATTTCTTCATCTAAACCATCAATATCGAGTAATTCGTTGATGGGCACATAAGCTATTTCTTCAAGTGTGGTGAAGCCTTCATCTACTAAAATAGAAGCAAAATCTTCGTCAATTTCTAAACCCACAGTAAAGACAGTTAATACCTTTGAATTTTCTTCTTCATGTTTGGCATTTAAGTCTTCTACCGTCATTACATTTAAGTCCCAACCGGTCAGTTGACTGGCTAATCTAACATTTTGACCACTTCGACCTATCGCTTGGGCTAAATTGTCTGATTCAACAGCAACATCCATTGAATGCTTGTCTTCATCAACAACAATAGATGCCACTTCCGCTGGTGCCATAGCGTTGATAACAAATTGTGCAGGATTATCGTCCCAAAGCACGATGTCAACACGCTCACCGCTTAACTCACCTGATACAGCTTGGACACGTGAACCACGCATACCTACACAAGCTCCAACAGGGTCTAAACGTTTGTCGTTGGTTTTAACGGCAATCTTTGCTCTTGAACCTGGATCACGAGCCGCAGCTTTTATTTCTAACGTTTCTTCGGCGATTTCTGGCACTTCAATACGAAACAGTTCAACCAGCATATCTGGATGTGTACGACTAATAAATAATTGAGCACCACGGGCTTCAGGACGAATAACGTAAAGCAATCCACGTACTCTATCACCTGGGCGAAATGTTTCACGCGGTAACATGTCGTCTCGGTATATGACACCTTCGGCGTTATTGCCTAGATCAATAATCACATTATCGCGATTAACTTTTTTAACTGTACCTGTAACTAGTTCACCAACACGCTCTTCATACTCCGCTAATACCTGATCACGTTCAGCTTCACGTACTTTTTGAACGATAACTTGTTTAGCCGTTTGTGTGGTTATTCGGTCGAATGCTATGGACTCGATTTGCTCTTCAACAAATTCACCTAACTTTTTGTCTGGTTCGTCCATCTGAGCAGCAGACAACGACATTTCAGCCGTAGGAGTCTCTTGCACATGATCGTCTGCAACGACTAGCCAGCGTCGAAAAGTTTCAAAACTACCACTTTCACGGTCAATACTTACTCGAATTTCAATTTCGCTTTCGCTTTTCTTTTTTGTAGCACTTGCTATAGCAAACTCTAACGCCTCGAAGATTTTTTCTCTCGGAACTTGTTTTTCATTTGAAACGGCTTCAGCCACTAACAGAATTTCTTTATTCATTGTTGCCTCACTGATTACTCTCTTACGACAGCCCTTGTCAGGTCACCATCTTAATCAAAAGATGGGACGAGATTACCTTTTTCAATATTTACGATAGCCAAAACATGGGTTTGGTTATCAATTTCTAATGTTAAATTGCCTGTTTCGCAAGCTAACACTTTTCCTTTAAAATTACGTCTATCACCCATCGGTATTCTTAATTTGAGAGACACTACTTCACCTAAACATTCAAGGTAATGTGATTCTTTAAATAAAGGCCGATCCATTCCAGGGGATGATACTTCTAGGTTGTACTCAATGCTAATTGGATCTTCTACATCCAGCACTGCGCTGGCTTGGCGACTTACCTCTGCACAGTGCTCAACACTAATTCCCTCTGGATGGTCAATAAAAATACGTAACGAAGAATGTTTACCTGCGCGAAGAAACTCCACACCCACCATCTCAAAGCCTAATGCTTCAACAGGTGCCGTTAACATATCCGTTAGCTTTTGTTCGAGTTGCGACAAAGTTTTGCTCCGAAAACAAAAAAAGGGCCAAATGCCCAGAAAGAAAACCGAAATTTTAAAGACAAAAAACCCCGTACAAGCGGGGTTATTTGTTTCTGGACCCTAGTCCACTATTCTACTAGAAACTGGTGTTAAACCAACTTCTAAAAGTGGTTGTGGAAATGCGATACCAACTGAACCAACAATCGAACGCAAAAACATCTTAAAGATTTCCACACTATGAAGCGTTACTATCATCCTAAGATGAGGGAGATCGCTTCTCAAGTGCGGCGCATTCTACAGAGGACAAAGGCGACTTGCAAGACTAGGTGGAACTGAATGGCTAAAAAACATGCAAGAATCGTAATTAGCACCTTAATGGTGATTGTTTCAAGAAAAAATTAAAATTAATAAAACTAATAACAGTTAGACATGCGTTTATTTTATTGCGTAACTTGTACCAAAAATCTGGATATTGTTTGCCAAAAGCATCTAATCTAATTATTTAATATCCACACTGTGCTATTAAGAAAGCAAATAAAAAAGAGTTATGCTGTTTATATCGAATATCGAATATCTAACACTAAATACTAGTAGCTAAAAAATCGTTAGATAACTTTATTCTGACATCATTAAAAACTCTTGGATTCAAATAATAAGTACACAGCTTAAGCGGGTTCAAACGTCGACAGTTACACGCCGATTAGCCGCGTGTAAAGACATTAAAATGACAACTATACTCATTACCTTAATTGAATCAAAAGTTCTAAATAAATAGGGTCCAGAGAAAATATCTGGCTGGCTTAGTGAAGACCAGAGCGTCGCTATTAATTATGAAATCATTTATTACCACATTATGTCTGACATGCAATGTGGTGGTCACTTATTCAAACATTTACTGAGAAAAGGTAAAGATCATCAATCACGTAGTAACGATATGCAATCCTGCAGAGGGTTAATTAAGAAACGTATCAGTATTGATGAGCGCCCACACGTTGTTGACGATAAAAGTAGAGTGGGTGATTAGGAAATAGAGCTGGTTATTGGAAAAGGGCACTGTAGCGCACTGATCACGATTGTAGAGCGAAAACGAATTTTACCATTTCGACACGTGTAAATGACACATCAGTAAAACCAGTTACTGCAACCATACCTTTGTTAGCGCCGTTAAAAATTGTTGTGCTAACTATACTAGCTGATAATGCTGAAAAATTTACGTACCATGAAAAACCACTAAAAGTTTGCAATATGATGTTTATCTTGCAGACCCTTGTTGCTCGTGACAACAAGGGGTGAATGAAAACACCCATGACCTACTACGGTAATACTGGCCAAAATCAACAGACTTTATAGAGGTTTTGTAATCAGCAGTTCAAGATTGAATCTACCACTTTGGATATATTGAGTGCAAAAAAAAACGAACCAATAAATAAATTATTGGTTCGTCCTAATATGGTTGCGGGAGCAGGATTTGAACCTACGACCTTCGGGTTATGAGCCCGACGAGCTACCAGACTGCTCCATCCCGCGCTTGAAACTTTATTTGAGTAGGAAGTTGCTTTTCTTCCTCTGCTCAAGTGCGGCGTATTATACATAGCCAACTTTGGCACGCAAGCACATAATACAGATAAACCCTAAAAACATGTTCAACCGCTTAAACTACATACGACATGAGGAATTAAGCAACACCTTTAGTCAGTTTTTGACCCGTTTTTATTTAAAATTCATTTTGTGTTGCGAGGAGTTCGAAACTCATTTATTTTAAAAACACCTCCATTTTTTCAGCTAGTTTAAAATCCAATTCACTAATACCTCCCACATCATGGGTAGTGAGTTGAACAACAACTTTATTATACACATTGAACCACTCAGGATGATGATTAAGCTTTTCAGCCCAAATAGCGATTTGTGTCATCCAACCAAAGGCACGGATAAAACTTTTAAACTTAAAAGTTTTAGTCAACTTACCTTCAACGATCTCCCATTGCTGTTGAATGTCTAATTGTTGGTTTATATTTTTCAGCTGAATGTGGATCTGTTCTTGGGAATATTTTTCCATAATAGGCTTCTTGTCAACGTGTTGGATCATAGCATCATGACATTGTGTGAAATTAACTTCATAAATTAAAGCTTGTGACCACAAACTAATGTTGCAGCAGCTGGAAAAAGTTGTTTACAAAAAAATCCCCAGTTATAACCGGGGATTTACTTACGTCTAAACAGTTCTAACTAACGTTAGAATTCAATTGCCAATCGCGCATATATTTGGCGACCTCGTGGGTCATGCACCTTAGAATCGAAACCAGCATTAGTGAACAGTTGAGGTGGATCTTGATCTGTAAGATTCACTCCACCTAACGATAAGACATAAGCACCATCAGTCTCAAATAAACGACCCAAGTCGATATTAACTTGAGCGTCCCACGTCAAATGACTGTCAACATCTTTGAAACCTTCGGTACAAGCAGCTGAGAAGAGATTACCATCGGCGCAGTTTTGATCATCACTGTAGCTATCTACATAACGAGCAAAAATATTCGCTGAGTATGCTTCATGTTTCCAATTCAGTCCCAAATTTGCGCGCAACTCAGGTGTAGACACACCAATATTACTATTATTACGTGAACCAGCACCGTCAATTGGACCCGCTTGAGGGTCAACCAAATCATAGGCTAAGATATAAGTAGCACTAATACTTGGAGAGAAAGTACCCATATCCGTTTCTAATTTAAAGCTAGAAACAATATCAAGACCTGAAGTCTCTAGTGAACTGGCGTTAACATAAGTGGTTAAAACCTGAAGCAATGGACCATTAAGAGGATCCCCTGCCCTAACGACTCTTTCAGGGTTTTGTGGATCAGCATTTAAAATAGCTTGGAAATTTTCTTTAATGATCAGATCAGTAAAGTCAAAACTCCAATAATCTACTTCAATAGACCAATCATCAACAGGCTCTAACGAAAATCCAATGTTGAAGGCTGTAGACTCCTCGGGAACCAATTCATCATTTCCTGACGTTCTATCCGCAGCGAATGCTGCAGAACCCGTTAAAGGATCAACCATCTGATTTAAGCTAGTACCGCCACCATCTTTTTGAAAGATAGAAGGGGCTCTGAAAGAGGTTGAAATAGATCCTCTAAGAGAAAAATTATCCGTTGCACGCCAAGATACAGCTAGCTTAGGATCAATAGTATCCCCTATAGTACCGCCATAATCTTCATATCGTAATGCGATTTGAATATCTACATCTTCGCTAACTGGCAAAGCCAATTCACCGAACAAGGCAACAACATCTTGCTCACCGTATATGTCGGCATTACCAATTACAAACGAGAAGCTGTCTTGGTTAGACAAAGAATCATAATCTTGGGTTAAATCTTGATAACGATACTGAGCACCAAATGCAAATCCAGCTGCACCGCCATTCATCTCAAATAATTCAGTAGAAATGAACGCTTCAGCTACTTCAAGATTTGAAGTAGAGTCGATTTCTTGACGTCCGGTAAAAGAATCAAACAAGTTTTGTGAATTAGGGGCAGAAGATAACGAGGTAGCAAAAGGGTTAAAATATTCACAAGCTCCGACACCTGCAGTCCCTGAAATTGGATCACAACCTTGTCCACCAAATCCTCTTAAAGCGTTTTGAAATTGTTGCCCCAAGGTATCATTTACTGTAAATAAGAAGTTGTTTCTAGCAGCGGTATAACTGACTTCCCAAAACCCAGAATCCAACTCGCCTTGCAACATAGTACTAAATCTGAAGGTGTCAGACTCTGTGTTAGCTGGGTCACCTGGAAAAGAAGTGCCATCTCCGACGTTACCGACTTCACGACCAAAATAGGACACATCGGTACCGAAAGGATTATTAGGATGGTCAGCAGGAACAGTTGGGAAGGTTAATATAGGAAAGCTTGGTGACCCCCCTCTTACAGCTCTGTTTCTAGCAGTAGAAATTTCAGTCGTCCACTCAACATTATCAGTCAATTGTTTTGTTGCTTGCACAAATGTTGATAAACGTGATTCATCAGGCACAAATGAATAACCATTACCAAAATCAAAACCACAAAATCCAATTTCTAAACCTGGTACTGTTCCCGATGGTGCAAGTAGTCTTGGGAAACCACCAAACTCCTCACATCCTGTTGGGTCTATGAAAGGTGTTCCGCCTAAAAAGTAAGAACCAGGGCTACCTAACGAGCTTGTATCATCTTGAGGACGACTCAAGCGTCGATCGCCAGTAAACATAGGAGAACGATTAGTGTAACTGATAGCTGCCATCAAACTGCTATCATTACCTACCGTTCCCCACAAACCTTGCACTGTATACTCTTTGTTATCACCGTGTGCGCCATCTTGATAATCAAGTGACACTTGCGTACCTTCGTAATCACTCTTGGTAATAAAGTTAACAACACCCGCTACAGCATCAGAGCCGTATAATGCTGATGCACCATCCTTTACTATTTCCATTCGATTTAAAGCTATCATGGGTATCAAAGAGCTGGTATCAACAAAGTTGACCCCGCTATTATTAGGCTGAGCAGTAACAACTTGGCGCTTACTATTAAGCAACACTAAAGTCGAAGAAACACCCAACCCACGTAAATTAATATTTGAGGTGCCTGCTGTTGCGTTTTGTGTAAAAGCATCAGGCGTGTTTTCTGCACCAGTATTAATAGTCAGTGTCTGAGTGATATCACCAATACTTTTGGCACCTATGGCGTCGATAGCCACACTATCAATAACTGCTAGCGGTGAGGGTGATGAGAAGTTTTCACTGCGCCTTACAAAGCTACCCGTCACCATGATCAATTCAAATTCTTGTTCTTTATCTGCACTTTCTTCTTGAGCAATTGCGATGTTGCCCATAGGTATTAGTTGGGCGGAAATTGCCACAGCCAATGCTGTTAGTTTAGTTTTCATTTTCATAATGTGTTCCCAATAGGTGAGCTATTAGCTATTTGTTATTAGATATCTCATTCAAAAGTGGACGATGTAGGACAACCTGACTAAAAGACCACCAAACTACTTGATTCTAATAATATTATTGTTTGCTGAGTGATGAATATACTTATCAACACCCGGCACTAATAGTAGGTTGGAGAAGCTGACATGTAAATAGATTGTTATCTATATGTGAACATCAATTCCCACAATGGTCTGACCAGATAGTTTGAGATTAAAATAAGATAATTGCTGTATATTGTTCAGAACAAATATAAATATTCAGCGTCACTGAGCACCCGCTAATAAAGTCAGAAAAACACCTTTCATGGCAGGTTTATCTCGGCCTTCTATTTCTGCAATAGTTTCAAAATAAAACAACATACCTGAAGCTTTCTGTTCTATTTTGATTAAAGTTGATATAAACCTTATTTTATCATCCGCTCGAACAGGTTCAATAAATCGAATTTTATCAACCCCATAATTGAGTAACGATTTGTATATCGGATCCGGTTGAATTGACTGATAAAGAGAGTTAGGCATTAAAGTAACTGTTAAATACCCGTGCGCAATTGTAGTTCCAAAAGGACTCTCTTTTTTACACCTGTTTGGGTCAACATGTATCCATTGATGATCATTGGTGGCCTTAGCAAACAAGTCTATATCTGCTTGAGAAATACATACCCAATCACCTATTGGCAGTTGCTCTCCCACTGTTAATTCTAATAATGTTTTAGTCATATTACTGTCTCCTTTGTCAATTAATTTAATAGTCTAACAAGCTTCGATATATCAATGTAATGAATATTAACTATAGCTAAACATTGATTTAACTAATATTTAACGTATCCTATTTGCAGATTTGTTGTAAAGGTATGTTTATGAATTTGCACCGTATTGACTTAAATTTATTTGCTGTGTTTGATGCAATTTACACAGCTGGTAGCTTAACGAAAGCCGCAGACGTGTTATGTATTACACAACCAGCGGTAAGTAACTCCCTAGCCCGTTTGCGAGAAATGCTGAACGATCCCTTGTTTGTGCGAACTGGGCACAGTATGACACCCACACCAGTGGCCCAAAATATTATTGGGCCCGCTCGAGAAGCATTGGGGTTACTGCGAAGAAGCGTACAAGAGAGCCACATTTTTGACCCTTTGAAGGCCGAAAAAACCTTTAACTTTGCTTGTAGAGACTTGCTTGAAGTTAGTATCATTCCTCGACTTTTAGGTTCTTTACAGAAAAATGCACCTAAAATATCTATAACAAACTATGAGATTGAACGAAAAAATATCGTATCGGCTATGGCCAGCGGCAATTTAGATTTTTATGCTGATGCATCATCATTTAGCGACCAACATTTATGTAAACAAAAAATTGCTCAAGATAGATTTGTGGTGCTAGCGCGTAAAAATCATCCCTCATTATCTCAAGGCATGAGCATGGATGCGTTTTTACAGCTTGGTCATATTAATGTTTCACACAGAAAAACTGGCGTAGGCCCAATAGACGTTGCGTTAGACAAAGCAGGTGAAAAGCGAAAGGTAGTCATGCGTAGTCAACATTTTTTAACCGTTCCCTCGACCTTGGTTAAGACCGATTTAATCGCTTGTTTGCCTTATCACCTTGCGAAACACTATGACCTATCTATGTATGAGTTACCGTTTGAATTGCCACCACTTGAATACTTTTTATATTGGCACATGAGCGCTGACTTAGATGACGCACATATTTGGATGCGAGATCAAATTGCTCAAGTTGCGCATGCGTTGAACCCTAACTAGTTTCTAGTTAGTTTCAAAAAAATGGCTGGCATGTCGCCAGCCCAAATGTAAAGAGTACCTAAAAACCTTTAATGTGTGGTTTTATCTGCAATCGCTCTACAAAAAAACTTAAAGTACATGAGGCAGCAGCTCTCCTTTCTTGGTCTCATTTAATAATAACAAGTTAAAATATAATCCTTACATTCTATTTTGATGGCGAACGGGCACTACTTTGACCCTCATTAAAATACCCCATTACTTTGCACTACAACCCTAAGATAATTATAAATTGGCTCTTATGTATCAAATCTTAAGTACTGCTCTCTATTAGGGATTTTACATAACCAAACATACAAACGTTTTGATAAAGGCAATTTATTAATTCCTATATTGTTCACGAATAAAATTTAATTAACTATGTCACTGGGATTTTAATCACATCTATAAAAGTTATTCATTGTTATACCTAAGTACCAT
>OOGD01000041.1_pt1 | contig 32650 bp, 19 predicted proteins | sample 1670381 | NCBI WGS metagenome assembly OOGD01 (sample SAMEA98146918, study PRJEB22522) | marine metagenome | biome: marine biome; feature: marine water body; material: sea ice | place: Arctic Ocean | collected 14-Sep-2015 | depth 1.3 m | reverse complement strand
GATAATTATTATATGGATAACTGGCCAAAGGCCTGCACCAGTTGTTGCTTGATTTTTTGACCTTCATCCGTATCTAAATATGTTTTGGTACTATTAACAACTTGCATAATCATTTCTGGTTTTAAACCTAATGCTTCAAACTGTTTTTTCAATTCGTTCACTGCTTTTAACGAATCATTATAGTTAGCTGCCTTATCCATCAATCCAGCTAATCCACCTTCAGACGTCATTTCACTGATATCTGGCACTGCAGCCATTAGTGAATCGAGACCAGGTAGTGAGTGTCTCAAACCACTAAACTGTTCAGCAGAGATGTTTTCTTTAGCATAATTAAAAATAGAAGCTAAGCTGCCTTCAGCTTGAGATTTATCGATGCCGACCGACTGACTTACTGAGCTAACCATATCAGTAATGTTTGGCATCGCAGGTGTTTCTGCTTCTGTTTCCATACCCAATATGTTTTTAAGAGAATCGAGCCAACCTTCGGCGTGAATTTGTGGTGAAAAAACAAGAGCAGATACAACAATAAGTAAATAAGAGGCTTTCATGATTAATTTACACTTTGTATGTGAATGACAGTAGTAATAATAAACCTAATTACATCATCAGGTTAAGATATTTTAAAAAAATAACAACGAAGTTTATACTTCGGTTATATAATAACCATCTTATCGCCGACCCTTATTCTTCCATCTGCAATGACCCGACAGCAAACGCCACCGCGCCAATCAGGTGTGAGGGCTTGTGTTAACCCTTGATGTTGCGCATCCATTTTTGGGCAAGGGTCTGTTTCACCCGTAACATATAAAATACAATGACCAATCTTAATTTGTTGTCCGACCATACTAGGGTCAAAATTAACACCATCAACCAATAAATTAGCTCGCCTGACCGTCCATGGAAGTATCGTATCTACTGCATCACAAGCAAGTTTCCATTGCTCAATGCTCATCACTGTAACCTGACGTTTACCTGGTTTACCTCTAAAGTCACCCTCTACACCGGCTACTTTGCTAATCATCGATTCTGATTTAGTTTGCATAGGGGCTCTAGATTTAGGGCGAAATGCGATTTCCAATAATTGCATATGGTTTCCTATTTATATCATAGTTTAGGTTTTAATTTAGGTAGTAGCCGTATCAAGCTGTATAACTGTTTTTTGAATATATCTAAGCCTTAATCCTAACGTCACGGCAGCGGTACTTAAACCACAAATAAATCCTATCCAGAAACCTGCGGCTGCCATTTTGGGTACTATCCAATCGGTCAACCCCAACACACAGCCTATTGTCATACCCACTACCCAGTAAGATATAAAGCTTAAATAGAACATGGCGGTTGTGTCTTTGTATCCACGCAGCGCAGTCCCTGATATAACCTGAATAGCGTCTGAAAATTGAAACATAGCGGCCAATAATAAAAGGCCAGACGCTAACTTAATCACAGGTGGGTCAATACTGTATAAATTAGCGATAAATTCACGGCCTATGACAGTTAAACAGGCGGTAAAAATAGCAATGCTTATACCTAAGAAGAAAGCACACTTTGTTGCAACTTTTGCCTGTTCGGGGTTTTGTTCGCCAAGAAGATGTCCGATACGAATACTGGTTGCCATGCCTATACTAAGAGGGATCATAAACATCAGTGCAGAAAAGTTTAGCGCTACTTGATGAGATGCCACCGCAATTGCTCCAAAAGGTGCAAGCAAAATAGCCACTGCTGCAAACAATGTAACTTCAAATAATATGGTCATAGCGATAGGCAAGCCCAACTTCATACATTCCATCATATCTTGATAATGAGGCCGATATAACTTGGCATACAAGTCATACCTAGCCAGCTTTTTGGACTTTAGTGTATACAACCAAGTCGCAATAAACATCGCCACAAAGACTAATGCTGTTGCTACACCACAACCTGCTCCACCCATCTCAGGTAGGCCAAACTTTCCATAAATTAATACATAATTAGCCGGTATGTTAACCAGTAAACCAATACCCATAATCAGCATGCTAGGTTTAGTAATGGATAAACCCTCACAATAATTTCTGAGTACCTGATACAAGGCAAAGGCAGGCATCGAATATAAAATATAATGAATATAGTCGATTGTAATACGCCGTAAGTCTTCTTCCATCTGTATGTATTGCATAATAGGTTCAAATACAAAGCCAAACAACACCGCTAGAATAGAAAAAGCTAAGGCTAGCCAGACCATCTGCTGAGTATAATTAGCGACTTTATCAATCTGTTTTGAGCCATTGAAACGAGAAATAATAGCCGGTAGCGCTAGAGTAATCCCTTGAAGAAACACTATAATTGGTAGGGTAAAACCAAATCCAATTGCTACAGCTGCCATATCGGTAGCTGAATATCGACCCGCCATAATAGTATCCGACACCCCCATCAAAGTTTGGGTGATTTGCGCAACCAGTAAAGGCCACGCCAGATGACAAATTGTTTTTAATTCTTTCTTAAATGCCACGAGTCTTGCTTCTTATTGTTGTTGATAACTTAAACTAAAAGATTTCTCACCACTGAGGAAAATAAGTTCACAGACAAATAAATAAAGAATAAAAAAATCCTTTATTTATTTGTCTTGCATCCGTCGTACTTATTATCTTTTGCGGTGAAATAAATTTTGTTCATCACTGATGTGCTTTTATAAAGACTGAATGTTCACAGCTTCACCCTGAACAATTGTTCTTAATCCTTTCTTTTATCCGTGTAGCGTCAGCGCTCTTCTTCCTCTGTGGTGCAAAATTCTTTAATTGAGCTGGTATCACTTAGCTTATATCGCTTGCTTAAAACGGTTGGATGTTAACCGCTTCGCCCTGCTGGACGTCATCTGCGTTTTGTTCTAAGACCATATAGCAATTTGCATGGGCGATAGAGCTCATGATCCCTGAACCTTGTTTTCCATTAGGCTTAACCCAGAGCTTCCCATGTTCGTCACGGTAAAATATACCCCTCTGATAATCTGTGCGCCCCGGTCTTTTTTTAATAAGACAAGCTGCTTTGGCAACAAAATATGGCGTAGGAAGATATGTTTGCCCACTTAATTTTTGCAATACTGGTGTTACTAATTGTTCAAATGTCACATAAGATGAGACTGGATTACCCGGAAGACCACAAAACCAAGCGTTACCTAGTTGACCAAAGGCAAAAGGTTTACCGGGTTTAATTGCCACTTTCCAAAAACTGATAGAACCTAAGTCGTCTAATATTTCTTTTACGTAATCGGCATCACCCACCGATACGCCTCCGCAAGACAAAACTAAATCACAGTGATTACCTGCCTGTTCAAAAACAGCTTTTAAATCTTCTTTGTTATCTTTGACAATACCAAAATCAAATAGAACAACGGGAAAGGTTTTGAGTAATGCGCTAATTGCATAACGATTACTTTCGTAGATAGCACCATCACTAAGAGGTTGACCAGGAGGCGTTAATTCATCACCCGTGGCAATTAAGCCTACTTTAATATGACGGAACACTGATACTTCAACAATACCGACCGAAGCAATTAATGCTAGATAAGCTGGGGTCAGTCTAGTACCTTTGGTCACCACAACGTTACCTTGCTGGATATCTTCACCCGCTCTTCGAACACTATTACCGCATTCAGGTATTTGTTTAAAAACAACCACGTCACTTTTAATATCTGTGTTTTCCTGCATCACTACAGAATCAGTGCCTTGGGGTATAACAGCACCTGTCATGATCCTGATACATTGGCCAGCCAACACTTTATTTTTGAAAGGTGTGCCAGCTAGAGCGGTACCCACTAATTTGAGTTGATTGTTATCAATAAGATCTTCATAGCGAACAGCATAACCATCCATGGCTGAATTATCATTTGGCGGCACATTAATCTGTGAAACCACATTTTCGGCTAACACTCTGCCAAGTGATTCACCCAGTTCTATGTGCTCACTCTCTAAAACTGAAATAATTTGTTTAAGCATATTGGAAATTGCGGATTGTATCGGTAAAAGTCCAGGAGTATCGCAGGTTTCGATCATAGATTTAATTTTGTCAGTATTTACAAATCAAAAAAGGATTATCGCAAAAAAACGATAAGAAGACGATAAGAAGACGATAAAGAGTGAGTGAATTTCAAAAAACAGGACATAAATTCCTGTCTTTTGATTTGTGCTCATCAGTTATCAGTTATAGTTTTTCTATCTTGTAACCCTTAGCCTTGAGCTTTGCCAAAACACTATCAGGCCCTGAAAGGTGCAATGCACCGACCAAAATAAACTCTATGGGTGTGTCATTTAACATATCAACAATCTTAGGTAACCAATTGTTGTTACGGGACACCAATAAGTCTTGGTAGATAATCGGATACTCATCTTGAAAAGGTGTAATACCTACATCCGCCATACCTTGCATATCACCTGCCAGCCAAGTTGAATGTAACTTAGCAAACATCTCTGGCATCTTTTTGATATCTTTAAGAGTGTATTCGATTATAGCATTAGGATCGTCGCCGCCTAATTTAGCCAGAAACGCTAATTGTTCGTCAGGTGTTTCTAACCAACCTTGTTCTTTTCCTTCGACTTTTGCCATATTAGCAAAAAACATATCTACGCCCTCACTGGTATATCCCATGGCCTCTAGCTCTATGAATGTAAGTGAAATAGCTAGCAAAGTCGGCTTATGTGAGGCAAATGCTTGCATCGGTATTTGTCGAGATGATAGATGTATCGCGAGCGCTTTATAAGTATCGGGTTGTAATACTTTATTGATTGTTGTGCCGTCGCTGTACATCATTTGGTCCATCATTTTTTGACCAAACTCTGGTGAACTTGCTACATCCATATTGGTTTCAAAAATTAATTTATTTGATGCTTGATATGCCAAATCATACTCCTTTGCTAAAGGGTAATCATTAGGAGAAAGGACATGGATAGTGCCTCCAATATAAAGACTATGCTGGTTGTTAGTCACTTTCCACACTGATGCAGCTTGGAGATCAAGGGCGAGCAATAGTGTTGTGCTGAGTGTTAACGCTTTTATCAGATTCATTTTGAGACTTTTTCCTAAGGGTATATATACATAAAACCAGCTGCAAGAATAGCTTCGGTGTATAGCTTAACGCAACATCATCAGCCTTTTTTTAATGCGCTATTTTGGTGCTATTGCATTAGATAAGAGCAATATGTGTAACTTCACAACCTATTTTTCAATCTAACCAACTGAATTATATAGTATTAATAATTGGCATAATTTCTGTATCAAATTTGTATGTAGCAATGTCGATAGCTATCAAAATTTATTAATCAATTTTTATACAAAGCGTGTTCAAGTTGATTTGGCAAAGAAGCCCACCTATTCCTGAATTGGAGTGGTGGGTTTTTTTTTGCGCACAAGAAATGTAAAAACATGCAGAGGTGACTCATGTCGGACTTAAATAATGTGTACAACGGGAATAACATGCGAATAGTAGTAGTAGGTAATGGCATGGTGGGTCATCATTTTGTCGACCAACTGATAAAAGAAAACAATTTGTCGGCCAAAGCAGACAATAATATTCAATCAGATGTCGTGGTACTGTCAGCAGAGCCAAGGCTTGCTTATGACCGTGTTCATTTATCCGAGTATTTTTCTGGAAAGACGGCTGAAGAATTAGCATTAACTACACCAGAATATTATCAACAACATAATATTAAGTTTGCAGTAGATGCCAAAGTTATCAGTATCGATAAGTCAGCTAAATTAGTTACTACTGAAGCGGGCGACATATTTGAATATGACAAACTTGTGCTATCTACTGGCTCTTATCCTTTTGTACCACCTATAACAGGCAACGACCAACCTCATTGTTTGGTCTACCGGACCATTGAAGATCTTGAAGATATCAGCGCTTCAGCTGCTGTCAGTAAAGTCGGTGTGGTGGTGGGTGGTGGCTTACTCGGTTTAGAAGCAGCTAACGCTTTAAAAGAAGCAGGACTTCAAACTCATGTTGTCGAATTTGCACCGCAATTAATGGCTGTGCAAGTCGATACTGGCGGTGGACGAGTATTACGCAGTAAAATAGAAGCCCTTGGCGTAAAGGTGCACACCCAAAAAGCGACACAAAGCATCGAAGCCGGTGAAACTTGTCGTTACAAAATGTGTTTTGCTGATGGTGAAGTGTTAGAAACCGACATGATTCTGTTCTCGGCGGGTATTCGCCCACAAGATACCTTGGCCCGTGAATTTGATATCGCCATAGGAGAGCGCGGTGGCATAGTGATTAACGATCAATGTTTAACCAGTGATCCTGATATTTACGCCATTGGTGAATGTGCTTTATGGAATAACTTTATTTTTGGTTTAGTTTCACCTGGTTACACCATGGCCAGAGCCGCAGCTAGTCATATTATTGGTGGAGATGTCATTTTTCAAGGTGCTGATATGAGTACCAAATTAAAATTGATGGGTGTAGAGGTTGGTTCGATTGGTGATGCGCATGCTAAGACTGATGGAGCACTTTGTTACACCTACGAAAACCAGCCATTAGAAATTTACAAAAAGATCGTGGTGGATGCTCAACAGAAAAAATTACTAGGTGCAGTATTGATTGGTGACACCAGCGATTACGATACATTATTGCAATACGCATTAAACAATATTGAATTACCTGAATATCCAGAAAGCCTGATTTTACCAGCAGGTGCCGACGTAGCGCCTGCGCTTGGTGTCGATGCATTACCGAACACAGCTACTATTTGTTCGTGTCACAACGTATCAAAAGGCGACATCATTGCCGCTTTTGATACAGGTAGTTGCAACTTAGCTGATATCAAATCATGCACCAAAGCCAGCACAGGTTGCGGTGGATGCACTGCATTGTTAAAAACAGTAGTGGATAGCGAACTAACCAAACGCGGCGTTGAAGTAAAAAAAGATATTTGTGAGCACTTCGCTTACTCACGTCAAGAAATGTTTCATCTAGTCAAAGTAAGTAGCATCAAAACATTTGATGACTTAATCGCTAAACACGGTAAAGGTTTAGGCTGTGAAATTTGTAAGCCTGTCACCGCATCGATTTTAGCCTCAGTTTGGAACGACTTCGTTCTCAAGCCCGATCATGTCAGTTTGCAAGATACCAACGATACTTACCTCGGTAATATGCAAAAAGATGGGACTTACTCTGTCATTCCGCGCATTGCTGGTGGCGAAATCACCCCAGAAAAACTAATTGTGTTAGGTCAGGTAGCAAAAGATTATAAATTGTATACCAAGATCACTGGAGGTCAACGCATCGATTTATTTGGGGCCCGCGTGGAGCAATTACCGGCTATTTGGCAAACATTGATCGATGCCGGTTTTGAGACAGGCCATGCTTATGCCAAAGCACTACGAACAGTGAAGTCATGTGTAGGGAGTAATTGGTGTCGATATGGTGTGCAAGATTCAGTTGGTCAAGCTATTGAGTTAGAAAATCGCTACAAAGGTCTGCGTGCGCCGCACAAAATAAAATTTGCTGTATCAGGTTGTACCCGCGAATGCGCCGAAGCGCAAAGCAAAGACATTGGCATTATAGCCACTGAAAACGGTTGGAATCTTTATGTTTGTGGCAACGGTGGCATGAAACCGCGGCATGGTGATTTGTTTGCTACTGATTTAGACACCGCAACCTTAGTTAAATATATAGACCGAGTATTGATGTTTTACGTTAGAACGGGTGACCGTCTACAACGAACCTCGGTATGGATGGAAAATCTAGAAGGCGGTTTGGCGTATTTACAAGAAGTGGTGATTGCAGACTCTCTGGGCTTAGGCGAAGAGCTTGAAGCACAAATGCAACATGTGGTCGATACCTATCAGTGTGAATGGAAAACCGCAATTGAAAACGAGCAATCGCGTAAACGCTTTCGTCAGTTTGTTAACAGTGAAGAGTCTGATATGAACATCGTATTTGTTGAAGAGCGAGAACAAATTCGTCCAGCTACTGAAATAGAAAAACAGTCCCTTATTCAATTACAAAACAATCTAGAAAAAGATGCGGCTGTTGTTACTGAATTTGCTACAGAAATAGTTTAAGGAGAAATGTTATGAGTGCACAAGATAGTTGGATTACAGTATGCAGCGATAGTGACTTGGTTGATAACTCTGGGGTTTGCGCTTTTTTAAATAAACAACAAATTGCTTTATTTAAAATAAAAAGCGTCAGTGCTGAACACATTTTTGCAGTCAGCAACTGGGATCCTATTGGCAAGGCTAATGTGTTGTATCGTGGATTGTTGGGTTCTGTGCAAGACGCAAAAGTGGTTATCTCTCCCTTATATAAACAGCGTTATTGCTTAGAGTCAGGCCAGTGTTTAGATGATGCTGCGGTTAAGTTGGTTGTTTATCCGGTGCGTATCGAAAAAGATCAAGTGCAGTTGCAGTTGGTTGATTGATTGATGTCTTCTAGTTGTTCTATGCCTAAAGAAAATAAATGTAATGCGTCACTGTTTAGCACTACTTGTCCATATTGCGGCGTGGGTTGTGGTGTCGATGTAACCATTGAAGCTGATGCCAACGCTGATAAAAAGTTAACAGACTTAAGAGGCAGTAGCGATCACCCGGCAAACTTTGGACGTTTGTGTGTAAAGGGTAGCAAACTTTTGGAAACGAACACGATATCAGGTCGTTTATTGAGCCCGATGATCAATAATAAAAAAGCTAGTTGGGATGATGCCATTACTCACGCTGCCAGTAAACTGAATCAGATCATTGCTCAGCATGGACCTGATTCTGTTGCGTTTTATGTATCAGGGCAGCTTTTGACAGAAGACTATTATATTGCCAACAAATTGATGAAAGGTTACATAGGCAGTGCCAATATCGATACTAATTCTCGACTGTGTATGTCGTCTGCTGTGGCTGCTTATCAACGTGCTTTTGGTGCCGATGCGGTACCTTGTTGTTATGAAGACTTAGAGCAAGCCGAATTATTGATCTTGGTGGGCTCTAATGCTGCTTGGACACACCCCGTATTATTTCAACGCATCGAAAGAGCTAAAAAACTTAATCCTGATATGCAAGTAGTGACAATCGATCCGCGAAGGACCGCTACGTCAGAGTTAGCCGATATACACCTAGCGATTAAACCTGGTACTGATGTAGTGTTGTTTAACGGTTTATTAGCTTATTTGGCCGCCCATGATACATTGGATATCAGTTATATTTCGTCCTATACCCAAGGCTTTGCAAAGGTATTAAATAACTGCGCACCATGGACTATTGATAAAGTTGCTAAACAATGTGACGTCACTGAATTACAGCTACTCAGCTTCTACAAACTTTTTAGTCAAACTGATAAAGTGGTCACTGCCTATTGTATGGGAGTAAATCAATCTAGCTCTGGTACAGACAAAGCGAACAGTATTATCAACAGTCATTTAGCCACGGGTAAAATTGGCCGTGAGGGATGCGGGCCGTTTTCGTTAACGGGTCAACCTAATGCTATGGGCGGTCGTGAAGTGGGTGGTTTAGCCAATATGTTGGCTTGTCATATGAATATTGAAAACCCTGAGCACCGTCAAACAGTTCAAAATTATTGGCAGTCACCAACTATAGCCGATAAACCCGGCTTTAAAGCTGTCGATTTATTTGAAAATATCAATAATGGTAAAGTCAAAGCAGTTTGGATCATGGCGACAAATCCAATGGTGAGTATGCCTAACAGACAAAAAATTGCCAAAGCATTAAAGAAATGTGAGCTGGTGGTGGTGTCTGAATGTGTGTCCAAAAACGACACTCTTGATTATGCCCATATTGCTTTACCCGCTACTGGATGGTCAGAAAAAGATGGCACTGTAACCAATTCAGAGCGACGCATTTCGCGTCAGCGTGGCTTGTTACCCGCCCCAGGTGAAGCCAAACACGACTGGAAAATCATGTGTGACGTAGCCAAAGCTATGGGTTTTACTAGCGGTTTTAACTTCGATTCACCCAGTGAAATATTTGCCGAATATACAGGCTTAACAAAGGCAGATAATCAAGGTAGCCGAGACTTAGACCTATCTGCTTTATGTAACATAACAGAAACACAATATAACCGTTTAAGGCCTGTGCAATGGCCAGTCAATAAGTCGGCTCCTGATGGTACAAAACGATTATTCACCGACGGAAAATTTTACACCCAATCTGGCAAAGCGCAGTTTGTTGTTACCGAATTTGTTGCCCCTGAGCAACTAACAAACAGTTACTTTCCGTTTATACTCAACAGTGGTCGGGTCCGAGACCAGTGGCATAGCATGACACGTACCGGCAAATCGTCTGAATTAACTGCTCACATCAACCGTCCGTATTTGGCTATTCATGTTAAAGATGCTGAAAGCTTAATGCTGAATAACAATGATTTAGTTAGCCTTAGCGCGGCGCATTTTAATAACGCAGCGCATTTGCAAAACACAACTCTTCATTACCGCCAGAAAAATCAAGTCATGCTTCCAATAGTCATCGACAACAATCAACGTCAGGGAGAAGTTTTTGCGCCTATTCATTGGAGTGCCAGCAATGCTTCCAGTGCTTCTATTACTTCACTTTATACTGATGCTAACGATAAAATATCCGGCCAACCTGAACTTAAGCACGCAGCAGTTAACCTTCAAAAAGTCACTTATCAACATTACGGACAATTATTTATTCAGCAAGATCTAAAGGTTGAATGGTTGCGTGAATATTTTGATTATTTTGTTACTAGTCCAGTGGAAAAAGGACAGCTAGTGTTTTTTGCCACCGATCAACCGCTAGCTGTTATCAAACGTAACTTGCAATTGCAGTTACCACTTTATGACGAATGGATAGGTGCTTCAGGTACAATTTTAAATAGCATCTGCGCTATGCGACAAGGTGTGACGACGTTAATTCTGTTAATCACGCCCAATCATATTGACGTTGATCCCAGTTGGATCGATAGTTTACTCAACAGCAAAAACGTCACGTCTGAACAGCTTCATGGCTTACTCAATCAACAACCTGATAAGCAATTCAAACAAGGTAAGTTGGTGTGTAGCTGTTTTAAGGTGGGTGAAAACACCATTATTGATGCTATTAAAGCAGGTTGTAACTCAGTAGACAGTCTAGGTCGTTTGCTTCAGTGTGGAACTAATTGTGGCTCGTGTAAATCCGAGCTAAGCCAAATGGTAAAACAATATAAGCCAAATAAATTCTTTATCGAACAAGACCAATTAATTGCTTTGGAGGCCATATCGTGAATACCGAAAATACATTACTACCATGGGGTTTGGCGAGACTTCAGCAGTTTTTATTGGGCCATTACGACAATCCTCGCCATCAATGGCCTCGTTGGATTAACGAATATTTCAATAATAAGTTGATTCAAAAATATAAGCGAGCAGCAAAAGGCCATGTTTATTTGATAGGGGCAGGACCTGGTGATGCAGAGTTACTGACCTTAAAAGCCCATCGGTTGATCCAACAAGCCGATGTGGTGATGTATGACTGGTTAGTTAATCCAGACATTATCAATATGATCCCGCGTCATGTTGAACGGGTGTTTGTGGGTAAAAAGTGTGGACACCACAGTATGCAACAAGCTGATATTTGTCAGTTAATGGTACAAGTTGCACTAACTGGTAAAAACATAGTGCGTTTAAAAGGGGGTGACCCTGCTATTTTTGCCAGAGCAGCAGAAGAATGTGACATCTTAACGCAGCACCAAATTGACTTTGCTATAGTACCGGGTATTACGGCTGCATCAGGCGCATCAGCTTATGCGGGTATTCCACTGACACACAGAGAATGTGCGCAATCGGTACGTTTTATCACTGCGCATTTAAAATCAGTAAAATCATCCACAGGCGAACTAAAATCGTTGATAGATGAACCAAATTGGCAAGCACTGGTGGCTGGAGCCAATGTATCGGCTTGTTCGACTAATCGCGAAACATTAGTATTTTATATGGGGCTTAAACGGATAGATATTATTATGCAGCGCCTCAAAACTCACGGGTTACCAGAAAACACCCCTGTAGCGGTGATTGATCAGGCTTCAACAGCACAGCAGAAAGTATGTATCGGCACGGTAAAAAATATTGCACAACGAGTGACAGAACAAAACTTTCAAGGCCCAGCTGTGACAATAGTGGGTGAAGTGGTAAACAAACGTCATGTGGTTAGTTTATCCTTGTTATCGCAGTCACAAAACGCTGTAAGCAAGAAGGCTTAACTAATACGATTAGATGATGACATCTTTGGTTATCTAGATCCGTTATTCAGGATAAACTACTCACTACAATCAATAAGAATTTACTCAGCCATGTCAGACACCCCAACATATTTTAAAGACTTTATTCGTATTATTGGTCGTGGCCAAAGAGCAGGACGAACTTTAACTATGCAAGAAGCAGAACAGGCTATGAGCATGGTAATCAATGGTCAAGCGACAGCTGAACAAAAAGGCGCTTTTTTGATGTTGTTGCGTGTTAGAGAAGAAACAGCAGCAGAGTTAGCTGGCTTTAGTCGAGCGCTACGCATGTTCACCCCAACTAAAATATCTGAACTTACCGTAGATTTAGACATGGGCTGTTACGCGGGTAAACGCAGACATTTACCGTGGTTTTTGTTGGCAGTCATGCTGTTGGCACAAAGCGGTAAACGTATATTTTTGCATGGTACGCACGAACCAGACTCAAAACGCTTGTATCTTAAAGAAGTGTTGCCGCAAATAGGCTTCGATGTGTCACAAAACCCAGAGCAAGCAAAGATTGCTTTAGACAGATATGGTTTTGCTTATATGGACTTAAAACAAATTAACCCACAGCTCGACGATATTATTCAATTGCGCGAGCAGTTTGGTTTGCGCTCATGTGCCAACACATTGGCCAGAATGTTAAACCCGTCTAATGCGGCACATAGTCTACAAGGTATTTTTCACCGAAAGGTTGACGAAAAACATCGCCAAACCGCCGCCTTATTAAATGATGATAATGTATTGTGCTTTAGAGGTGAGGGCGGTGAAGTTGAGTTTAATCCACTTCGAGATGTGACCTTACATGTCAGTCGCAATGCGCAACAAGATTGTAGCGAAGTGACCGCCACCTGTGAAACATTTATTACCAAACCGCAAGAACTGGACCCCAAACAGCTTATTGAGGTTTGGACAGGTCAGGTAGATGATCTTTACGCGAATCATGCTGTGGTTGGTACGCTAAGTTTGATGTTAGTACTAATCGACAATATCGAATGGACAGAAGCTTATCAACGAGCACATCAAATGTGGGAAAAGCGTGACATCAAATGGCCTGTTATTCTGACTGATATTGAACTAGACACCACACCTTTTGATACCAGTGGCAAGCATTACGCTCATTGATATATATCGATAGACATCGATATATATCAATGAACATCGATGAATATTAACGCATTCTTTATTACTTTATGTTTAGTTCGTTTCAGCACAGTTTATAATCATCGATATTTACGTTTAATTTTAATTTTTCTGTTAAATGGCGAAATGCGAAGCCATGAATAATTGTTGTAAAATACTCTGGATATACTCTGGATATACTCTGGTGTACTTTATTATTAATCATTTAGTTTAGCCATATTTGTTAGCGTAAATTTGCCCTTATTTATTTTTATCTCGCCTATACCTATAAATGTGTAAAAGAAATATTTTTTACCATCACTGTTTTGCTTAAATTAACCTATTAGGTAAATGAATGCTCAATTCACACTGCTGTAAAAGATCCTGATGCTTGACTTTTAAGGGCTTAACTTAATCACAAAGTTTTTAATTAAAACCCCATCGATGAGTGCACATAATTATTCACGTGGGCGGTAAATCGATCACTGGTTGTGTCAAAGTAACTGCAATTTTGGGCTTGAGGTGTTTATATTTTATGAGTAGTTATTAAGGGAGTTTTGTTACTCGACTCAACGCTTGATTTTAAACAAAAAAATAGTATTTGCATTAGTTTCAACTATCTAAAAAATCCTGCTGGCGATTGGAAATAATAAAAAATGGCAGTAATTGAAATAATGAAATTCTTCGGTTCAGATCAGTTTATAACTGAACAATTAAATCATTGGCACTGATTTACCCCATATAAAGACGTTGAGCTTTATCAGTTCAACAAACCCCTCATAAGCTTCGTTAGTTCGATACCAGAATTAGTTTTTACTATTGATACGTCCCAATCAACAAACATTAAATTATATGTCATTCATCGCGATTATTTGCGTTCTATTGACTATGTTTAAGGGCAATACAATTACAATCTTCGTTGATTGAGTTTATGTTTACTGGTTGTCTATGGTTAATAGTGTTTGGTATAACCATGACTATACAATTGAAGTATTGATAAGGCGTAACACATAATTAACAGATCAATTAACAGATCAATCTGGCTATTTTTGTCCTGCTATTTACGCTGGTGTCAGTCCACATTATAGGTAAAGGTTATTTTCAGGTACAAGTGTTGTCTAAGATAATATAGGAAGTAGGTCTTATGGAACTAGGCAATATCAACGTTGCTAGTCACAGGTTTTGTAGGTCATTTCATTTTGTGGTTAAAAGCAACACGCTTTGACAAAGTAGACTATATTTTGGGGTGGGCTTACGGTTTATTTACAACTTAAATAGCATTTTGTAATAAACCTAAATGTACCAGTCAGTCTAGGTGTTTATAAATCGAGGTCTAATAAGGTTACTCATCGGTTGGAGAAGTATTGATGATTACATATTACCTGGCGTCTTCAAGCCCTGAACGTTTAATAAAATCCGCTGAGCGTTCTTGTTTGGGTAGGGCTAGAATGATGTTACCGCACTTAATTGTGATCCTGTATTTGATGTTTACGTCATCAGTAGCGCATGCAATTGCCGCTAATTTTGACGGTAGTGTGGTCGCGGGTTGTAACATTACGGGTAAAGTTTACACATGCACATCAGTTCCAACCACCGCGGCTGACGCTATCACTATTGCAGCTAAGTTCACTGTTACGGTCGACCCCAACATCACAGTTATAGCATCTACAGGCGCATTCGCAGATAGCGCTAAGTTTAATGGCAACCTTCAAACAATAACAACTATGGCATTGGCTGCTAAAGCTAAGATGGTTGGTAATTTATCGGTGGGCAGTACACTGGCCATGGCAGTGAAGTCCTCAGTAAAGGGCAACGTTATCTCAGGTACGTCTGCAACTATCTCTGCAGGCGCTCATATTGATGGTTCTTTGAGTTCAGGTTCAACCATCAGTATCGGAAATAAGGCTTCTGTGATCGGGCCTGTGAATGCAATCACTACTTTGACTATGGGAGTCAAAGCGAATGTCACTGGGTCTGTTTCTGCTGGAACGACCATCGCGGTTGGAGTCGATGGATACGTTATAGGATCTTTGACGGCAGGTACCACTCTGGCTCTCGGGGCTAAAGCATATGTAGATGGTGATGTGTCGTCATTGGTATCAACAGTGGCGCTTGGAGCCAAGGCTTATGTCACAGGTAATCTACACGCGGGTACTACGGTATCTTTGACTGCTGATGCTTATGTGTTGAAGGATCTAATTGCAGGTACCACTTTAACGATGGCAACTGGTTCATATGTAGGCGGAAATGCAACAACAGGTACTACAACCACCATGGCAGATAGCGCTTATATCTGTGGAAACCTAGAATCACTTACCTCCACAGTCACGATGGCTGCAAACTCTTTTATAGCTGGGAATATTACTTCGGCAACGGTAACAACTACCGCTGTGAATTCGTATACAAATGGGAGACTGACAGCTTTAGCCGCTACGCTTGCCTCAGGTTTCTGTGCGGGAAGTTATACAGTTGGAAGTATTACTGGGGTCCCTTTAATTTGTTCATTACCTCGGCCTATTACCAGTTGTATAAGCCCTCAAGTCGTGCCAGACCATTTGGAAATAGTAGGTTTTGGCAGTGGCGTTACCTGTGTAGCTAATACCTTTACTATTAGAGCATGGGAGGATGCTGCACAAACGACCCTTTATACTGGGGATATTGTTACCGGTAATATGACCAACACTGGTAACTCCAATGTGACTTATCCTGGGGGGGATCCAAGTTTCACGATTGCTTCTGGTACTAGCTCGACAACGATGTCAGTTGGCGTGACGACACCAGGTACAACGACTTTTGATACCACAACCACATCGGCTACACCAAATGCTGCTTCAAGTTGTACACTGGGTGGTGTGGGATCGTGTGAATTTTCAGCTAGTAGTGCAGGTTTTATTTTTTCTGATACAGCGACAGGAACTGCAACTGTTATATCAAGCCAAACTGCAGGCATTAGCTCTCCAATGCTACATCTGCGAGCGGTAGAAACCAATACTAGCACTGGTGCTTGTCAAGCAGCCCTTAATAATTCTAGTGACGTTACGTTAAGTTATTCTTGTAATAACCCTAGTACCTGCAGCACCAGTGGTACGGGTAATTATTTAGATATAACACCTTACAACGGTGCTACCGTGCAACCAACAGTAACCGTAGCGCCATCGGGATCGTTGGTTAACCTTTATTTTGATGTTAACGGTAGTGCAGCGTTAACTTTTAATTACCGTGACGCGGGTCGAATAACCCTTAACGCCAGCAAATCAATAACCTCTTCGCTACTGACAACACTTATTGGCTATTCGAATGACTTTGTCACCAAACCCGCATCATTTTCAGTAACGAATATTCGGCAAACGGCATCACCATATTTAGTTAACCCCACAGCGTTAAGTGCCAGTGATAATAAGTTTGTCAAAGCTGGGGAGGCATTTAGTGCGGTCATTACGGCGATAACATCCAGTGGAGATAACACACCCAATTATGGCAATGAAGATATCCCGGAAACGGGTAAACTTAACGCTACATTGGTATTACCAAATGAGGGGATGCTTCCTGCACTAATTCATTCTACTAATTTTGGTGATTTTATCGACGGTAGTGCCACGGGAACCAATTTTGCCTGGGATGAAGTGGGTATTATTTCTCTTACACCTAGTGTGGGTGACGCTGATTACTTGGGTGAAGGTAATGTATTGGGGATGGAAAGTGAAAATGTTGGTCGGTTCTATCCCAGCCACTTTGAAACCTCGTTAACCCAAGGTTGCTCCACCTTCACATACGCTGGCCAGCCATTTTCCCCATTTCAGGTATCTGCGTACAAAGTGGGTGGAACAGGTGTTGTAGGGTTGACACAAAATTACAGCGGTAATTTTTCTAACGTTATCAGATTATCCGATGCAAACGACGTTTCAGGTGGCAGCCTTTCCTCGACAATCATTGCCGATATGAACGTAGGGGGGGCTTTTACAAATGGGGTTTACTTAAATAGTGAATTGTCTTACAGCTTTACTCCAATTAGACACCAGCCCGATACCATTCAGTTGCGAGCCACTGAAATGATAGGCGGTGATGCAGTAACTTCAATGCAAGCGACGCCTGTTGAGGGCATAACAGAAATTCGTAGCGGTCGAGTGAGTTTGTTAAACGCGTTTGGTTCAGAGTTATTAGACTTGCCGATGACTATGCGTGCTGAGTATTGGCAAAATGCAACTAACGGCTGGCAAACTAATATGGCTGATAATTGTACTGACGCTAGTTTGTCATTGTTACCAGCAGGCACTACTTGTATTTTGGATAATGGCACTTCTTCGGGGAGTAGTTGTTCTACAACGACCTCTAATGCTAAGCAATATAAGGAAGAAGATGAACTCGGTTTTTTAGGTAACTTTAACCTTTGGCTTGAAGCACCAGGATCTGGCAATACTGGGTCAGTAGATGTTACCGCGGATGTACCGGTCTGGTTACAATACAACTGGACTGGTGTTTTAGATAACCCCAAAGGGCGGGCAACGTTTGGTATTTACAATTCTGGCTCTAATAAAATTATCCATCGATTGGAAAGATATTGAGCATTACCCATTGCTGCGCAACAATCATTGGCCAAGTGATGTTTCGGTTTGTTTGAAACAGATAAGCTCGATAATTGAACTTCGTTGCTGTTTATTTTTGACCTGATTAGTTGTTTGTTGCGTAACATCAATCGTAATCCACTCTGAGTAAGGTTGAATAGATGAAAGCAGTTATTTTTGGAGGCTTAGGCACTATAGCAAACACCTCATATCTGCAACGAAAAGCCTTTAACTCGGCGTTTGAGCAATTATCTATTGAGTGGCATTGGGGTGAAGAAGAATATCGAGGTTTGCTTATTCAAGCTGGTGGTGGATCACGCATTACTGATTACAACAATAAGCATGGTGGTTTGCCAAAAAGTGTTACGCCTGACCAAGTGCATAAAATAAAAACAAGTTTATTTCATCGTTTTATGACCGATACAAAACTTCCCTTACGTGAAGGTGTGCAGTGGGTGATAGACAGTGCGAAATTCAACAAAATAAAATTAGTTTTTGCGACCACTACTAGTCAAGGCAACATCGATATTTTATTGAGTTCAGCTGGTTTAAACCCATCTACATTCGACATTATAAGTAATTGCGATTTAGTGAACGAGCCAAAACCAGAACCTGATGTGTATCAATATTGTTTAGAAAAACTCAATATTTTGGCGGTTGACACTATAGCCATAGAAGATGCAAGAACTGGTGTTGTATCAGCAGTGAGTGCTGGCATATCGTGTGTTGCATTTCCGAATGAGTTCACTGCTGAGCATAGTTATGTCGAGGCAGTTGAGAAGGTGGGTGATTTAGAAAAATCGACACACCTAAACGCTTTTTTTTGCATCGGATTATTAACAGCTTTATTAGTTCGTGAGTCTAAAAGTTCTTAACTTTTATGTATAGTTTCAGAACTAAAAAATAACGTTCATCAACATTTTGATGCTTAAACAGACTAACAATATGGCAAAGATCTTTTTTAATACTTTTACAGGTAAATTATTGGACATCTTCACCCCAAGTGGCGCCATCATAAAACCAAATAATGAAATAATAATCACACTGGGAATATGCACAAAGCCAATTATAGACTGATTATTGGCTAATTCGTCTACGCTGATATGGCCATTAATTGCGTATCCTATGGTGCCAGAAATAGCGATAGGAAAACCAATCGCCGCTGAGCTACCAATCGCCCGCCTCATTTCTAATCCCCTGCTAATTAAGTAGGGTACTATTAATGCGGCACCGCCAATTGCCACTAAGGTAGAAATACTGCCAATGCCTAAGCCCGCCAATTTAGGTGATATTTTATTTTTTGTCACCGCTGGTGGTTGCTTGTTGATGAACAGTCTTATAGAAATAATGAACATAAATAGCGAAAAGAATACGGCAAGAAACGTCGTGTTAATTATTGGGATCAAGAACGAAATTGAAATTGCACCTACAATAATCAATGGCACCATAGCTTTAACACAAGACCAATCAATATTATGGTTTTTATAGTGACTAAAGGCACTGGAAAAAGTCGTCATAATAATGGAGGCCATGGACGTACCTAAAGCTAAGTGGACTGCATGACTAGGCACAATGTCTGCGGACAAGTATATGCCTGTGAGCATAGGCACCAAAATCCCACCTCCGCCAACACCCAATAGACCCGCCGCAAAACCTACTACCACGCCTAAAGTAGCCAATTGAATAATTAATTCTATTTCCACAAAATTGTCTCTTAAATCTAGGAGGTTTTTTTATTATTTATCCAAATACAACTTGTCATAAAAAGTATATACCCATTCTGGTTTATAGATAATCAGCATGGTAATCGTCATGCCATTAAACATCGCCTCAGGGAATAGCATTAAAGTAGTCAACAATAAGTAATTATTTTCAATTATCTGCCAGCTATAGACATCATCAAAATAAAAATAGCCGCTGAATGCCAACATCTTTAGCCCAATAGCTAATGCACCAGGGAAAAATGCACAAAGAAATATATAGGTAAATATGTGGCGGGGTAATTTGTGAAAGGTCAGGCTATAAATACCGTATGTGATTGCAATGGGGGCAAAAACACCTAATAAAAAATTAACCCCTAACATATCGATATTTTCTTTACCGAATACTGTTATTCCCAATAAAGCTAAAGTGGCGCTAAAAATAGCCCAACGAAAACCCAATAATAAGGACAATGCAGTTAGCCATAAAAAGTTTACATTGAGCCCATCATAGATGCCCGTTCGAAACATCCACAAAGTAAACACACAAGCCGCGCTTCCAAATACAAGATGCTGGCATTTTTTGTCTGATATCAATCGAGAAAAAATAAGTTTTTTACTGACAAAAAAACATATGACTAAGCTGATTAACCCTGAAATTGCTTGAATGTTGGTAAAGTATGACGTTTGTTCCAAAGTTATTTATCCATCTGTTATTTAAATACTGACCAAATAGGAGCATGGTCAGAAGGTTTTTCAATACCTCTTAACTCATAATCTACATCCGCTTCTTTTAACCTTGCATGCAACGTTGAGGTGGTTAGAATCAAATCTATGCGTAAGCCCCTGTTGTCGTTAAAACCTTTTGAGCGATAGTCAAACCAACTATATTTTTCCGACTCTTGCGGATACATATCGCGGAAGCCATCAGTAAAACCCCAGTCGATTAAAGTATTTAACCATTCACGCTCTTCGGGTAAAAAACTACATTTTTTAGTCTGTAACCAACGTTTACGATTGGGTTCACCGATGCCGATATCCAAATCGGTATGTGAAACATTCACATCACCCATCACAATCACGTTTTCTTCGGGAGTATGATACTCGTTTAAATAACCCATCAAGTCTTGGTAATACTTTCGTTTAGCGGGATATTTAGTTTCGTGATTTTGGCTTTCACCTTGTGGGAAATAACCATTCAATACCCGCACCGTTTCGCCATTTTCCATGGGGTAACTCACCATGATCATGCGGCGCTGCGCTTCTTCATCATCTGTTGGAAAGCCGTATTGTACTTCTAATGCAGGCTTTTTACACATCATCGCCACACCGTAGTGGCCTTTTTGCCCATGAAAATAGACGTGATAACCCATGGCTTCAACATCAGCAATAGGGAACTGGTCGTTATGTACTTTGATTTCCTGAAGGCCAATAATATCTGGCTGATGTTTGTCGATTAACGCTTGTAATTGATGCAAACGTGCGCGTATACCATTAATGTTAAAAGAAACGATTTTCATTGAGAGGATCCAAAGGAAATAATATAAAAGGTTGGCAATTGGTCGTTACCACTATTACTTATGATATCAAGAACTGTGGTTCAGCTAAACAGTCATTTAGCCAAATCTCTGAGGAATATGCCTTTGTTGTTTGTGTGGGGGGCGTTGATAATTTTTTCTATCGATGTCGGGTAAGGTTATGGGTGCATGCTTTATGAGATGATAATCAATTTGAGACAATAGATGAGCAATGCAATTGAGTCTGGCCGCTTTTTTGTCATCAGCATCAACTACAAACCAAGGGCTATGATCGGTGTCGGTGTGTTCAAACATGGCGTCTTTGGCTTGGGAGTATTCAACCCACTTGGTACGAGAAGCAAGATCCATATCAGAAAACTTCCAACGTTTTCGGGGATTAGTCAGCCGTTCAGAAAAACGTTTTTCCTGCTCTTCGTCAGATACTGAAAACCAATATTTGATCAGGGTAATACCTGACTTTATTAAGGTATCTTCGAAGGCGGGACATGTACTCAAAAATTCTTGGTATTCTTTTTCTGTGCAAAATCCCATGACCTTCTCTACACCTGCACGGTTGTACCAACTGCGATCAAACAGCACAATTTCGCCTGCAGCAGGAAGATGAGCAACGTATCGTTGAAAATACCACTGGGTGGTTTCTCTTTCAGTAGGTTTAGTTAAGGCTACAATACGCACAACTCTGGGATTGAGCTTAGCGGTGATTGTTTTGATTGCACCGCCTTTACCTGCGGCATCTCTGCCTTCAAAAAGCACGACGACTTTTTGACCCGTTTTTTGAACTGATTCTTGCAAATGGGCCAGTTCAATTTGTATCTTGGCTAAGTGTTTTACGTATTTAGTTTTTTTCATCTTTTCATCCTTTTATCATTCATTTTTTCACTTGTTTCAATAAATATCTGTTAAAAAATAATTTTAAAATTATAGACTTTGATAGACTAAAACCCACCATTCTTAGCCTCAAGAAACATACTTTATTTATGCTGTATCTGGTTCAGTCAAACAAAATGGAATGCTTAGCGGATAGTTTAATCAGTTGTTTGCAAGAAACTGCAGGGTGCGGGCCGCTAGGGCACGGACCGTCGGTATTTGAGTCAGATCAAATATTGGTACAAAGCCCGGGGATGTCGCAGTGGTTAAAGATCCAAATAGCTGAAAAACTGGGTATTGCGGCGAATATCGACTTTCCTCTGCCATCAAGTTTTATTTGGCAGTTGTACCAACAACATATCCAACACTTACCTGAACAATCGGCCTTTACCAAGCCCAATATGACATGGAAACTGATGTCGATATTGCCCACTATGCTTGAGCAACCTGAGTTTGCGGCAATAGAACAGTATTTAAAAGATTCACAGCCTCTTAAGTTATATCAATTAGCCGGTAAAATTGCGGATGTGTATGACCAATATTTGGTTTACCGACCCGACTGGATCATCCATTGGGAAGCTGGCCATAATGACCTTCCTGATACGAATGATGTAAGTATTTGTGCGTCTCATCCATGGCAGCCCATTTTATGGCGCGCTTTGGTCACCAATAGCAAAGATTTGGGTGAGTCACCTTTTCATAGAGCCAATTTACATCACACTTTACTTGAAGCCTTACATGATCCAGTGAATCAAAAAAGCACGACTGAAGCGGAAAAACCTCTCATGGTTTTCGGTATTTCAGCCATGCCAATGCAGCAACTAGAAGTACTCAGTGCTTTGGCTGAAACACGGGATGTGTTGATATTTTGGTTTAATCCTAGTCAGCATTATTGGGGCGATATAGTAGATAAAAAAACCCAGGCTAAAGCCCAACTTAAAGCGATAGATAATTCAGAACTGGCCGGAGTCGAGTTTTTAGATATAGGTAATCCACTGTTGGCTTCATGGGGCAAGTTAGGTCGAGATTACCAAGATATGTTGCTGAGCTTTGAATTGCAGCAACAAGACTACTTTGTTGATATTCACCCAGAGTGTCTGCTGCAGCATATTCAATCAGATGTGAATCAATTACAGTTTAGAGCGACAGCAGATGAACTAGACGCCAGCGAGTTATTATCCAACGGTAAAGAGTATCCTAAAGTTGAAATTACGCCAACAGACCGTTCTTTACAAATCCATGCATGTCACTCCAAAGTACGTGAGCTAGAAATTTTGCACGACCAATTGCTCAAGCGTTTCAATGACAACCCCGATTGGCATCCCGGTGATGTGATTGTGATGATGCCCGACGTTGCCACTTATGCGCCTTTTATCGAAGGGGTGTTTGGTGCTGTAGAACATCATTTAGCTATTCCTTATGCCATATCTGATCGCAATGTGGGTCAGGTATCACCATTATTGAGCAGCTTTTTACAATTGATGAAATTGCATCAAAGCCGCTTAACGTTATCTGAAGTATTGTCACTACTTGAAGTACCCGCGGTGCAGCGCAAATTTGCCATCGACCCACAAGAATTTGAACTATTACAACATTGGTTAACCGATGCGGGTGTGCGCTGGGGCTGGAACGACCATGATAAACAGCGCTGGGATTTACCGGCAGAAAAACAAAACACTTGGGTGTTTGGTTTACAGCGATTGTTAGCCGGTTATGCGATGGCAAGCACCGAGTTGTACCAAGGTGATCAAGACTTAATTTCGGCTTATGCTGACATTGAAGGCCAGCAAGCCGTGGCTTTAGGTAAGTGTTATCAGTTTACTAGTGCACTATTAAAGGTATTGGCGTTTTGCCAAAATCAACAAATTAATCAACAAAATAATCAACAAAACATACAGCAAAAAGTCGAGCAAGCCCTCGAATTGTTAGCTGAGCTGTATGATGCCGATGAAACAGAACAAGCCGACATGCTTATCCTTCGAGAAACCCTCGAAAAAATGTTAGTCCACAGTCATCAATATACACAACAGATTGATCAAGATGTGTTTGTCAGTGAGCTACAGCAAAATATTCAGGAAAATGGGGTAGGCCAGCGATTTTTAGCGGGTTATGTGAATTTTTGTACATTAATGCCTATGCGTAGTATTCCCTTTAAAATGGTGTGTTTGTTAGGCATGAACGATAGCGATTATCCTCGTCAAAGTGTGCCTATGGGGTTTGACCTGATGCGTTTGGCTCCTGCTAAACGTGGCGACAGGTCACGTAGGTTAGACGACCGATACTTGTTTTTAGAAGCGGTGTTGTCGGCCAGAGAGCAACTGTATTTTAGTTATCAAGGTTTTAGCCAAAAAGACAATAGCCCTTTAGCACCCTCTATTTTGCTCAGTGAGTTAATGGAATATTGCCAACAAGGGTTTTGTTTGTCAGGGGAGTTAGGTTTAGACGTCGAGCAAACCGAAAAAAACCTGCTGGCCCATTTAACGATTAAACATAAATTACAGCCTTTTGATCAGGTTTATTTTAAGGTTAAGGGCAAAGTTAAGAGCCTGGTCGCCCAAGCTCACAACAAACCTGAGTCTTATATAAGCTTTAACAAAAAACAACAAGCCATTGCCGAGCAGTTGCAACAACCCTCACAAGCGTTGATGTTTAATGCTGAGCCTTTGACTCAGTCCTTAGAGCAATCTACTCAACTTGAACTTGAGGCTATGATCCAGTTCTTCCAAAACCCCGCCAAAGCGTTTTTTATCCAGCGATGGCAAACCCGTTTTTATCCATTAGGGCAGCAAAGTAGTGATGAAGAACCTTTCTCATTTGATGGTTTAGATAGATATAAATTAAACGAAAGATTAGTACAGCATTCTCTTGCTTCGAGCCTTGATGGCACTTCTGAGCTGGTTATCAACGAAGAAAATGTTGAAAATGTAAAGATTAAAGAAAGTGAAAAAAAAGCTACTTTAGCAAACCAAGAGATAGAACAACCCAGTACTATCATTAGCTTATTGAACGAACTCAGAGCAGAAGGCAAGTTGCCCGCAGGACAAAGCGGAGAATTAGCGCTTAGACCTTTGGTGAAACAAAGCACGCAACTAGCCGAACAAATTAATGATCTCAATACATCGCTCACCCCAGCGCAAAGTGTTGATATTGAGTTGTTGGTTAATAATGTGGTTCTAGTCGGGCGTGTTGACAGCCTGTATGCGCAAAACTTAATACTCTGGCGCGCAGGTAAACTTAGGGCTAAAGATCGTATTGCTTTGTATTTACAATGGTTATGTTTGTGCGCTGATGCACCCAAGGTTGGACTCAATCAAGCACATTTTATCAGTACTGAAAAATTGTATTCATTACCTGTGATTGAGAAACAAACAGCCCTACAACAACTGGCTATTTGGCTTGAACATTGGCAGCTAGGTGGCGATCAAATACTCCATTTTTACCCAGAAGCCGCTTGGCAATGGGCAACGAGTCAGGACATAAACAAAACCTTGAGCACATTTAAAGGCAATGACTTTGCGACAGGCGAGGGTACCGAAGCCCACATTCAGAGAGTTTGCCCAGACTTAGCCCTGCGTTTTGAACCTTTCAGCCAAATAGCAGAGGCGTTACTTTTGCCTCTTGTTGAATTAGGTGATGCAAAATGAGCCTTACTCCAATTCTTGATGGTGCGCTTAATTCCAATGACATCGCCCCATCGGCCGCCATGCAACCTCTTGATACGTTCTCTTTCCCTTTGTATGGCGCTTCGTTGATTGAAGCCAGTGCTGGCACAGGCAAAACCTATACCATCGTTAATTTGTATATTCGTTTGTTACTTGGCCATGGCTGCGAACCTTTGGGAGTCGAGCAGATATTAGTGGTGACCTTCACCAATGCCGCCACAGGAGAATTAAAAGAGCGTATTCGCCAGCGTTTACGTAAAGCCTATTTAGACTTTTTTGCTAGGGCCAGCAAAGACATTTTTATTCAGCAACTTATTGAGCAAAGTGACAACGTTGAACTCGATTGTCAGCGTTTAGCCTTAGCCAGTAAACAGATGGACGAGGCTGCGGTGTATACCATTCACGGCTTTTGTCACAAAGCCCTCACCGAGCACGCTTTTGAAAGTGGTGCTATGTATGAGCAGAGTTTCATATTAGATGAAAGTGAATGGCTGAAAATAGCTGCTGAGGATTATTGGCGTAAACATGTGGTGACTTTGCCACAACACACCTTACAGCTATTGCTAAAACATTGGGCGACACCTGATGCCATGATTAAAGGTATTGGTCGCTTGCTTAGTCAGCATGCCACGCCACATCAAACAAAAGATATTGATTCGGCTATCAAAAGTGTGGATCAATATGCCCAGCAGGTAACCAAGCTTAAACGTTGGTGGTTATCAAATGACGTTAGCCTACAACTTAGCAAGGCTAATCTGAATGGCCGGGCTAAATTGGGCAAGTTACCCACACTACAAGATATGCAGGCATTTTGTAAAAGTGACTTATTACAAATAGATTTTGACAAAACGGGCTGGCAGCTGTTCTCCCCTGAACAAATAGCGAAGGCGGCTAAAAAAGGCAGTGAGGACTTATCCCATTTAGATTTTAGTCAGTTTGAACAATTACAAAGTATGCTGTTACGTTGCCAACAAAACTTAATCTTAGCGTTTAGCCAACACGCGATGTCGGTGGTGTCGACTAATCTTAAATCTCATAAAGACATGTTACATTTGTTATCGCCTGATGACCTGTTAACGGGTTTGCAACGCGCTATAAGCCAACAAGCTGGCACAGATGACAATACGTTGGCTAACACCATTCGCCAAAACTACCCAGCGGCATTGATTGATGAATTTCAAGATACCGACCCAGTACAATTCGAGGTATTCCAAGGTATTTACGGCGCTTCTCAACAAGAGCCTGATTTGGGGCCTAGTGACAAGAATAGTGATGAGGATATTGACAATAATAGTGGTGAGAATAGTTTTGATAATAATTCCAAACTGAGTACCGAGATTAAGCATGGTGCTGATTTCAAGAACAACTCAAGTACCATTTCCAAGGATAGCTCAAGCACCATTTCCAAGGGTAGCTCAAGGCTGTCAACATCCTGTTGGATCATGATTGGTGATCCCAAACAGGCTATTTATGCGTTTCGTGGCGCAGATATTTTTACCTATATCAAAGCCAAAGAGTGGGTGAATAATAAGCGGCATTTTACCCTAGCCACTAATTGGCGTTCAGCGCCGAAACTCGTCAATGGCATTAACCAATTATTTGAAAACAGCCGCAAAGGTTTTCTATTTGAACAAAGTATTCCTTTTTACCCCGTAAAAGCAGGGCAAGATTTTGATGGGTTAACTGTGCAGGGTAAGGTAGTTGAAAGTTTGGACTTTCAACATTTATGCAGCAGCGAAAACTTACCTATTTCAGCCAGCGATGCGTCTAATCAGCTAGCCATAGCCACGGCTAATCAAATATCTCATTGGTTGCAGCTAGCCCAAACAGACCAAGCACAGATCAAAAACCGGGCTATTACTGCTGGAGATTGCTGTGTTTTAGTGCGTAATCGTAATGAAGCGCAAGTGATTAAACATGCCTTGTCAGCGGTGAATGTGGCCAGTGTGTTTTTGGCCCGTAAAAGTGTGTTTGCCACCCAGATTGCAGCCGACGTATTGAGATTACTCAAAGCCCTTAGCCAACCTACAGATGAAAGACTATTAAAAGCAGCCTTGATGAGTGAGTTGTTTACGTTTAACGCCCAGCAGCTAGATACTTTATTTAACGACGAATCGAGCTGGCAAGATGTGTTAGAACAACGTTTTTATTGGCATCAAACCTGGCAAAAACGCGGTTTGATCCGCGCCATAAACCAAGTGCTACAGCACTTTGATGTCGAACAAGGTTTGATTAAACATCAACCCGATGGCTTAAGGCGCGTGACTGATTTACGCCATTTAACCGAGTTGTTACAACAACAAAGTTTACAGTTGGTAGGCGAAGCGCAGCTCATTCACTGGTTTGAAAGCTGTTTGTTAGAGCCCGATCACAATAGCGACAATCAACAAATGCGTCTAGAAAGTGACGCCAATTTAGTACAGATTATTACCTTGCATTCATCAAAGGGACTGGAATTTCCGTTAGTGTTCATCCCTTTCGCCAGCAGTTATAAAACAGCGCAACAGGCTCTGTATCACAATGATGAACAGCAGCTTGAAGTCGACTTTTTAATACAAGAACAAAATCTTCAAAAAGCAGATTTTGAGCGTTTGGCCGAAGATATCCGTTTGTTTTATGTGGCTGTCACCCGAGCCGTTTATTATTGCTCTATTGGTGTATGGAATATCAGCTTAGGCAAAAGCAAAAAAGTATCAGGCTTTGGTCAATCTGCTTTGGGTTGTTTGTTGATGTCGGCTAAAGATCAGCCTGATAGTCATTCACAAGACAATGCTGAAGTAGCCATTACCGACCAACATATCAGTCAGCGTATTCAAGCCTTGTCTGCTAAATGTGACTTGTCATATCGTCATTTTACTCAAGCGCAAAGCGAACCACCTCAAGGGCTTGTATCACAAGACAGTGATATCGAACTACCTAAACTCAAAGCTTTAAATCTAACAAGGCCAGTCAGCAGGGCATGGCGTTTAACCAGTTATTCAGCCATTAGTAGTCAGCAAGTGCACTTGGATATGCCTGCGCCGGGGCAAGATGAAGGCCAAGACCCAGTGTTTAATCAATTGTTAAATCAAGTGCAGGATGAAGCACTCACTGAGCAATCATCATTAAATTCTGAGCTGGCGCAAAACCCCTTTAGTTTTGAGCGCGGCGCCAATGCAGGTTCGTTTTTACACGGTGTATTAGAAAATATAGATCTGCAGAAACCAGAACAGTTGGCAGAGGTGATCACTCAACAATCCATTTGGTTTGGTATTGGAGAACAATGGCATGACTGCTTAGAAAACTGGTTAACAGATGTATTGCTTGCACCCTTTAATGTCGAAGCAGAAGCAGAACAAGTAACAGAAACTAACACCCAAACGCCCAGTATCAGTTTGTCTAAGTTATCTGCGAAACAAGTCAAAGTGGAAATGGAATTTCACATGCCTTTGCATGAAGTCAAGGTAAGCGACTTCAATCGCATCATCAATCAGTATTCCAAACAACATAAGCGTGACTACCAGTTTGAGCAACTTAACGGCATGATCAAAGGTTTTATCGACTTAATGTTTGAATTTGAAGGCAAGTTTTATGTCGCCGATTATAAATCCAACCACTTAGGTGATAGTTATGACAGCTACCACTATTCGGCTATGGAACAAGCGATGACAGGGCATGATTATCACTTACAAGCCATTCTCTATACATTGGCTCTGCATCGCTGGCTAAAATATAAATTACCTAATTATGATTATCACACTCATATAGGCGGTGCTTATTACTTATTTATAAGGGGCATGAGCCAAACAGAACCCGGTAACGGTGTATATTTTGTGCTGCCAGAAAAACCAATGATCGAAGCATTAGACGACTTGTTCTCCGGCAAACCATCATCAAAAACAGAACAGGGTAATAACAGCCTTGAGCCTCAAAAAGAACTTGAGCCTCAAAAAGAACTTGAGCCGAAAAACAGCCCTGAGCCCAATAACAGCCCTGAGCCCAAAGATAAAGCTGAGCCCAATAAAAATCCGCAACAACAAGGACAGTTAGACTTATGGTAAACCCCCTATGTTGATGCAAGTTCAAAACAACCCAGCCTTAAAAAACGGTCTTGAGCAATTGCTTAAAATGTCAAAAATACGTGCTATCGATATGGCATTTGCAGACTTTATTTACAGTGAAGAGTCGGCCCAAGATGCTTCAGACACGTCAGCTAGAGAATGCCTAACTATGCTGTCAGCTTTCGTGAGCGCCCAATCAGGTGAACAACACAGCTGTATTGATTTAGAAAAACTAGGTCAACCATTTTTAGGTGTATACCGTTTTCCAGAATTAAGCACGATGCTCAGTTATATTCAAAACGCAGGTACTTTCGCACGCTTGTCTACAACGGGTGTTAACTTAGATGAACCAACAGCAAAACCTATTATCCTTCAAGATGGCAAACTCTATTTGCAGCGATATTGGCAATATGAGTCGCAATTAGCCGCTATCATCAGAGAAAAAGCGACTAAAGTACTCGACTTGGATATAACGGCTGCAAAAGTTTTATTAAGTGATTTATTTGATGAAGAACATAATCATGCAGAACAAGGGCAAACCCTAGATTGGCAGAAAATAGCGGTATGTATCGCTGCCAGCCAAACACTCAGTTTTATAACAGGTGGACCCGGTACAGGTAAAACCACCACAGTCACAAAATTGTTAGCGTTATTACAAGGACTTGCCGCTAAAAAGGGAAACGTCCTCAACATACAATTGGTCGCGCCAACAGGCAAAGCCGCCGCTAGACTGACAGAATCTATCAGCGCAGCAAAAATAAAATTACCCACCGCTTTACAAGCAAACCTACCGGAACAATGCCAAACCATTCATCGTTTATTAGGTGCTAAACCACAGAGCCCGCATTTCAGAGCTAACGCCAATCACCCATTACATTTGGATGTACTGGTGCTTGATGAAGCATCAATGGTCGACTTACCTTTAATGGCAAAACTATTCGCCGCATTGCCAAAAAATGCGCAGATTATCTTGTTAGGCGATCAAGACCAACTCGCATCAGTAGAAACAGGCAGTGTGTTATCTGATATTTGCGCTGCCAGTGACTTACAAGGTGATAACCCCAACAAAGCTTTATTGATTTACAGCGATGCTATGCAGCAACACCTAACTAAGTTGATTTCTTTACCCACTTCAACGGCTATACCCAATTTGGAAACCAACACTTCAATAACCAAGCGAAGTGGTATACGAGGTAGTGTTATTCAAGATAATGTGGTGAGGTTACTTAAAAGCCATCGATTTGGTGAAAACAGCGGTATTGGCCAATTGGCCAAGCAAGTTAAAGTAGGGCAGGTTAATCAAAGTGTTAGTTTATTAAATGATGAACAATTCACTGATATTAACTGGCATCAACCTACACAAACTACACCGCAAACCGTAGCAAACGAAATATTAAAAACACTTATCACTCAACTGTTGCCGATTTACCAACAATACACCCAAGCCATTCAACAAGGTGACCTACGCCAAGCATTTAAATATTGGGATCAACAACAAGTATTATGCGCACAAAAAAGTGGATACTGGGGTGTTACGCAGTTAAATGCTTTGATTGAGAGCGAACTACACAAACAAGGCTTAATCGATAACACCAAAGATTTCTATATCGGCCGACCCGTCATGCTGTCGAAAAATGATCACCAGCTGAAGTTGTTTAATGGAGATGTAGGCATAGTGATGCCAGACCCTGACAATGCGGCTTTAACTAAAGTGTGGTTTGTTACGCCTGAGGGCGACTTGCGCGGATTACTACCTAGCCGATTGCCTAGTTTAGAGACGTTGTATGCGATGACGATCCATAAGAGTCAAGGGTCGGAATTTGAGTCGGTTTACTTATGTTTGCCACCTATTACGGCTAATAATCAAGGGCGAGGGTTGAATCGAGAATTGATTTATACGGGGTTAACTAGGGCGAAGAAGCAGTTTATGTTATTTGCTGAAGCTAAAGCGTTGAGTGTGAGTTTGGGGCAGCAGTGTGTGCGGGGGAGTGGTTTGGCTGGGCGGTTGTTGGGGTGAAAATTGATGCTCTTTTGTTTCTTAGACCCAAACCTTTGTATTGTGTAGTAGCAATCGCGATAGTTATTTTTATTAACTCTTTTTATTAACGCTTTAATAAACCCTGCATTGTACATAGTGTGTAATGGCTAATTATTTTTAAATGAATTATAACGAGTGTCTCGTTAATTGTTTGCCACGCCCGCCGCGAACAACGTTAACTTGTTAGTAGATATAGTGATTTTACATTATATGGCACTACAGGGTGAGCAAGGTAACTTTGCCAATATATTCCCACAAAATGGTTTGCTAGTGCGGTATTGATGGACCGTCTTACCGCGTTTGAGCCGATTGTTAATGGGGTAATTACTTAAAAATTGTGTTCAAAGCCTAGAAAGCGGACTCACTACAGAATTACCACCACGCTGCAAAATATGGGTGTAAATTTGTGTGGTGCGTAAGTCAGCATGGCCTAGTTGGTCTTGCACCGTGCGAATGTCTGCGCCTGATTGTAAGAGGTGAGTGGCGAACGAATGGCGCAAGGTGTGGGGTGTGACATGTTTTTGGATTTTTGCTTTACATGCGGCACTGCGAACACTTTTTTGTACCGTTGTTTCATCAATATGGTGTCTGCGCAGAAGTTTACTCTGGGGATCAATTGACAGTTTCATACTTGGAAACAGGTATTGCCAAGGTAAAGTTTTAATTGCGGTTTGATACTTAATCCTTAACCTATTAGGTAAATAAACACCCGCGTAATCAGGATGAGCGATATCAGAGTTTAAATATTGTTCAACCAAAACAATTTGACTACGCAGTGCTGGGTGAAGCTCAGGTGCCAAAGTGACAACTCTATGTTTGCCGCCTTTACCATTCCAAATTTTTAAGCATGAATAATCAAAATCAACATCTTTGACTCTCAGGCGCACAGCTTCCATTAATCTTAATCCACTTCCATAAAGTAGAG